>Ga0213861_10000081_pt1 | contig 65081 bp, 66 predicted proteins | sample PICome_4_FD_160110 | JGI IMG/M metagenome (GOLD analysis project Ga0213861, IMG submission 160110) | Coastal seawater microbial communities near Pivers Island, North Carolina, United States - PICO131 | ecosystem: Environmental > Aquatic > Marine > Coastal | place: USA: North Carolina... | reverse complement strand
ATCTGCGGCCCGGTGCAGCCACCCTCGGTGACAGGAGGGCCCAGACTGTCAACAATCAACGTCGGGCTTAGAACGATCAGAGCCGCCTCGGGGATTTGAACCCCGGACCTACGCATTACGAGTGCGTTGCTCTACCCCTGAGCTAAGGCGGCCTGCCCAATGGGCTTGCCAAGGTTACTTGGTGGGCTTGAACCCTCGGAGACGGAGGCTATTTGTGAGGACGAAAACGCTAGAGAAAGCCATTGCGGCTCCAGCAATCATTGGATTCAGGAGCCCAGCCATGGCAAGCGGTATTGCTGCCACGTTGTAGGCGAAGGCCCAGAATAAGTTTCCTTTGATTGTGGCTAGGGTCTTGCGGGCAAGATCAATTCCTGTTGCTGCACTTGTCAGGTTGCTGTTGGTGAGCGTAATGTCACTAACTTCAATAGCGACGTCCGTGCCAGATCCCATGGACATACCGAGATCTGCTTGAACCAGTGCTGCCGCGTCGTTGACGCCGTCTCCCACCATTGCGACAACTTTTCCCTCGGATTGGAGTTGCACAATGATGCCGACTTTGTCTGCGGGGAGAACCCCTGCATACACGGTGTCAATACCGACTTCCTTGGCGACCTGCTTGGCTGCACTGCGGTTATCTCCCGAGATAAGGACAGGGGTTAGACCAAGTTCTTTGAATCGCGCGATTGCACTTTTGGAGTCAGCCTTGATGGTGTCTGAGACGGAAATGAATCCGCGGACTTCACCGTTCCAGGCAACAGCGACAACGGTGTGACCTTGATCTTGTTGAATTGATACCCAGTTCGTGTCAACGGCGAGTGAGAACTCGGTAGCTAGCCAATCAGGGTTACCGATTATCGCGGCCTTGTCGTTGATGAACCCTTGCACTCCGCGTCCTTGGGTTGAAACAAAGTCCATGGGAGTGACGAGTTCCACGCGCTCCTTGGCGTAGTTCGAGATTGATTGAGCGATTGGGTGTTCGCTGGAGTTTTCAAGGGAACCTGCAACAGTAAGGAATTCGTTGAGGCTGACGTTCCCGGTGAGTTTGATCTCTTGCACCGACATTTTCCCTGTCGTGATGGTTCCGGTTTTGTCCAAGGCAATTACGTTGACCCGTTTTGTTGATTCGAGGATTTGGGGTCCGCGAATGAGAACACCTAACTGGGCGCCACGACCGGTTCCCACCAGCAGTGCGGTGGGTGTTGCAAGACCCAATGCACACGGGCAGGCGATGATAAGTACTGCGACCGCGGCAGTGAATGCGAAGTTGGGTTCTTCACCAGCAAGTAGCCAACCAATCAAAGTGCCAAGGGCGAGCAGAATGACGATAGGGACAAAGATGGCGGCAACCCGGTCAGCCAAGCGCTGAATCGGCGCTTTACCCGCCTGGGCATTTTCGACCAAGCTCGTGATTCTCGCGAGTGCCGTGTCGGAACCAATTGCGGTTGCTTCAATAACGAGCCGACCACTTGCGTTTAGCGTTGCCCCGGTAACACGGTCCCCCGCTGTTACTTCGATAGGGATTGACTCACCTGTAATCATGCTTTCGTCGACAGCGCTTGCGCCCTCAACAACGATTCCATCAGTCGCAATTCGCTCTCCGGGTCGGACAACAAAGTTGTCCCCCAACTTCAAACTGCCGATCGGAATTTGACTTTCGGTCCCAGCTGTTATGACTGAGACGGTTTTGGCGCCAAGGTTCAGGAGCGCTGTTAACGCCGCGCTGCTTTTTGATTTTGCTCGTGATTCAAAATACCGACCGAGCAGAATGAAAACGGTTACCGCTGATGCGACTTCAAGGTAGATCTCACTTGTGCCACTGTGATTGGGGAGGAGGGTGAATTCCATTTTCATTCCAGTTTCACCTGCCCCGCCAAAGAACAAGGCGTAGAGGGACCAGGTGTAGGCGGCGATTACCCCCATTGAAATAAGAGTGTCCATGGTGGCGGCGCCATGCCGAAGGTTGGTCCAGGTCGCTCGGTGAAACGGTAGCGCTCCCCAGATCACGACAGGGCTTGCAAGTGTTAGTGAGAGCCATTGCCAGTAATCAAATTGAAGTGCGGGAATCATTGCCATGAGTACTACGGGAACGGTGAGAATCGAAGAGATTACAAGTCGGTTGCGGAGTACCACTTCGGCAGAATCTTTGATTTCACCTTGTTCGTCACCACTGTGCGCTAGCTCTTTGGCCGTGTATCCAGCGGATTCAACCGCGGCGATTGCATCATTAATGGTTAGCTCTGTAGGTAACTCAATTGTGGCGTTTTCGGTTGCGTAATTCACGGTTGCTACAACGCCTGGGAGTTTATTTAATTTCTTTTCAACCCGCATGGCACACGAAGCACAGGTCATGCCGCCCACTGCCAGAACTATCGGGGTGCTCATGTGATCACTCATGCGGAGACGATTGAGTAGCCTGCTTCTTCAACAGCTGCGGCGATGTCAGCGTCACTGATTTCGTTGCCTGCAGTAATGGTGACCGGTGAGATTTCGCCTGCGCGTAAATCAATGTTTACCGCAGTAACGCCGGGAATTTTAGAAATTTCCTCGGTTACTGCATTAACACAGTGTCCGCAGGTCATTCTGTCAACGTTGATGTTTTTCTCCGACATGGTGATTAACTCCTCACGAGTCGGGCAATAGCGTCTTGGGCTTCTTGAATCTTTTCTTGGGCTTGGGTGCCACCTTGAACAATGGCGTCTGCGACACAGTGGTTGAGGTGATCCCCCACCAATATGAGCGCAACTGATTGCAGTGCTTTTGTCGCTGCAGAAACTTGGGTGAGAACGTCAATGCAGTAGGTGTCTTCTTCGACCATCCGTTCAATGCCACGGACTTGTCCTTCAATGCGCTTTAAGCGCTTGAGAACCGCCTCTTTGTCTGCGGAATAGCCATGATTCATGCCTTAACTATACCCCTTGGGGGTATAGTTCCTAGCAGGTGGTTGTGGTGCCCGGGGAGATTGTCCCCTCAAGCAGGTAGGCATCAACACGGTCGGTGACACAGTCGCTGCCTTCACGGTAGGCGGTGTGGTTGTAACCGCCTTCCCACACAATGAGTTCCGCGTTACCCAATTTTGTTGCCACTTCCTCTGCCCATTGGATGGGAGTCGCTGGGTCATTTTCGGTGCCAATCAACATGATGGGTGTTGAGGTATTGGCGAGGATGTCAACACTTTGCTGGATTGTGTAGGGCCAGTCTTTGCAAGCAAGAACGCCCCAGCCCAGATTGCTCCCAAAAGTTGGTGCACTGGTTGCAAGCTGTTCTGCGAAGTCACGGACTTCGTCAATACTTTGAGTTACGGGGTAATCAAGACATGAAACCGCGTAGAACGCATCACTTGAATTGTCGGTATAGCGGCCATCAGGTGCACGACTGATCCGCTGGTCAAGAAGGTTTAACAGAGTGTCTGGCTCGCCACGGGTGATCGCTGCATTTAACCCTGCGCGTAAGTCCGGAAAATCTTGTTCAGGGAAGTACAGGTAACTCACTATTGCAAAGGTGGCCAAACTCTGCGTTAGGTCACGCTGATTCACTCCTGTGAGTGGCTCAGAGTCAAGCTCCGTAAGGAACCGCTGAATTTGTTGAACACCCTGATCAACATTTCCGGTGAGCGGGCAATCACTTTTCCCGAGACAGTCACTGACGAAGTAGCGCAACAGAACTTCAAATTCTTGCGCTTGCGCTTGGGTTAATTCCAGTTGATTCAAATAGGTGGGAAGGACTCCGTCGAGGACCATTCGACCAACTCGTTCAGGGAACAGCGCCATATAGGTGGTTCCAATTGCAGTTCCGTAACTCTTCCCCAGCAAGTTCATTACCGGGTCTCCGACGAGTGCTCGTGCAATGTCCATGTCTTTAGCAACTTCAACGGTGGACATGTGGGCAATTAGCGGGTTGTCTTTGTTCTTGCAGGCTTGACCGATGAATCCTGCGTCAAGGATCAGTCGACTCTCTTCCAACGTTGTGTCAGGGGATCCATCGGCTGAAATCTGCGCATCAATCTGTTCATCGGTTAAACAACGAATCGTGTCACTTTGACCAACCCCGCGCGGATCAACACCCACGACATCAAATGAATCGCGGATGTGATCGCTAACAATGTAGTCAGCAGCTTTGGCGTAATTGAATGCACTGCCACCGGGGCCACCTGGATTAACAAAGAGTGAACCAATTGATTCACCACGTGCCCGCACTTTTGTCATGGCGAGTTCAACCCGATCACCCTGGGGATCTTGGTAGTCCAGAGGCACCTCAAAGGTGGTGCAGTCAGCGTCACCGCAGTCTCGCCATTGGATCTCTTGGTTGTAGAAGACCTCAAGATCGGGGATAGTTGACGGAATGGCTTGGGACACCGGAATGCTTGGAGCCGTCACAGTTGTGCTGGCGCAACCGGCCATTAGTGCGGCCGTCACCGCGCCTAGTGCAATTGCACGCATGCCGACTGGCAATGACCGGGTCATGCGCCTTACGGTATATCGGTGAGCCGACAACCACCCACACCGGCAGAGATCTCAGCCATGGTCGAAGCAGGGATTGCCAAAGGGTTAAATGTAATTGATGCATTCACCGCTGCAACCGGCAATAAGACGTTAAATCGCGCTTACAAAATGGAACTGGCGACTGAGAAAAAAGCTCATCGAAAATATCAGGCTCGGTTGGATTCACTTCGTTTCGGCGCAATTGCTGGAGGTGGGGTCGCCCTAACTACCGGTACCCTGGCAGTCGTTAACACCGCGCCGGGCCTGTGGCTACTCAGTGCTGGCGGAGCACTCCTCTCCTTGGTCAGTATCCGCCGTTGGCGCCGATTGGGGAGTCGACCGGTAATGAGGAACTTCGCTCCACCCGCAACACCGTTGCCTCGCGGGGCAATTGGCCGTGATTGCGTCAAAAGATACCTCGCGGTTCGCACCCAAGTGGTGAACATGAGCACCAGTATTTCCGTTCTACACGGTGATGCCGGCCGCGAAATGCTCAATGCGGACGCGGAGGCAGCCGTTGCACTCAACGCTCTGTGTGATCGACTCTTGGTTTTGCATCAACTGAGTTCCTCACTCCCTGGAACAGCCGCGGCTAATAGTGCAAATAGCGCTGCGGAGATCGTGGCATCGCGACTGGAACTAGGCTGTGACAGTTACGACAATTTGCTTTCCGCGGCGGCTGAACTTCTGGCCTCACCCGACATTGGTGGCACAGTAAACCTACAACCGGCCGCTAACTCACTTATTGCCTATTCATATGGACTGATGCGAGCTTCGGATCTTTGATCGAAACCATCAGTGCTTCAAGGGCAAGTTGCGGTGGCGTGTTTGCTTTGATTGACGCGCGCGCACGTTCAATAGCTTCAAGTGTTCGGGTGGTGTCCGCAGGATTGCCCCGAGCAGCAAATGATTCGATCGCCGGGCGCATCTCCTGATTGATAAGTTCTAGGTTGCTATCGAGTTGAACAATCAGAATGTCTCGGAATAATCCGAGTAGATCAACGAGGGACCTGTCCACCTCGTCACGGATCATGCGCTTACGCCTAGTTTTTTGGTGGGCAAGAAGTTGCTTCTTAGCAGAATCAACACTGCGTTTAGAAGTTCCTGTGACCCGACTTCCCTCTTCAATACCAAATGCTGCCCGAAGTAATACATCCTCTTTGGTATCGAGTGTGTCCGCTCGAGTGTTTGCAGCCGCTGTTGCTTCAGTGACCATGTCGCGCGCCGCAAAAATACATGAGGGAATGTCCCGAAGGCTGATTGCTGCTCGCAAATCAGACTGTCTTCTGGTGCGACTCGCTTCCTCGGTGGCCAATCCACGCGCCCGACCGATATGACCTTGTGATGCACGAGCAGCAAATGCCGCCATGGCGGGATCAACCTTGTACGTGTTGATCAAGAGTTCGGTAACGTCTTTTGTCGTTGGTGTACGCAACGAAACGTGTCTCGTTCTGGACACGATTGTCGGGAGTACGTCTTCGACACTGGGAGCACACAACACCCACACGGTATGCGGGGTTGGTTCTTCTAAACTTTTTAGGAGCGAGTCAAATGCTTGGTCGGTGAGACGGTCAGCGTCTTCCATCACAATCACTCGCCAAGGACTGTCAATGGGCGCAAGGGATGAAAGACGAACCAGTTCGCGGGCCTCGTCAACACCGTAAGACAGACCACTGGGAGTAATAATTTCAACGTCAGGGTGACCACCGACGGGAGCCATTCGACAGATCTGACAGGTACCGCAACCATCCAATGGACAAATGAGTGCAGCGGCAAATGTCGTTGCAGCCGTTGACCTTCCCGATCCCGGCGGACCAGTGATTAACCAAGCGTGCGTCATAGCCGGACCCGGTTCACCAACTCGGATTTTCTCAGCGTCACTTACCGCACGGCTTAGTTTTTCAACTACATCAGCCTGACCGACGAGTGCATCCCATATCGGTTGCACTTCTAATTCAATTCCTGCATTACCCGTTGACGAATAACCTCAGCAATTTCTTCCTTTGTTCCGGTTGCATCGACTACTAGGTAACGATCAGGATCCAGCGCAGCAATTTCAATGAATGCGTCGGCGACATCGCGGTGGTACTGCATCGGTTCAGCTTCCATGCGATCAGGATTGATCACCCGTTTCATGCTCACTTCAGGGTCAAGGGTCAACACGATGGTGAGGTTAGGAAGAAGTCCGCCAGTGGCCCACATGCTTAAATCTCTGACGCGATCGGGACCGAGTGCACGCGCATACCCTTGGTAGGCGATCGACGAGTCGATAAAACGATCACAGATCACGACATCACCTCGGGCGATAGCCGGCCGGATCACCCGGGCAACGTGATCCCCGCGCGCAGCCGCAAAAAGTAGTGCCTCACTTTGGGGATTCATACCTTCATGTTCCCGACTCAGGACCGTGTCACGGATTTGCTCGGCTGCTGGCGTGCCACCCGGCTCGCGGGTGCGAATTACCGTCTTACCTATCTGGGTTAAGTAATCTGCGAGCAGGGCTTCTTGGGTGGACTTACCAACACCTTCACCACCCTCAAATGCAATGAAATATCCGGTCATGGTTGTTCCTAGATTGTGACTTCTTGGCCGGACATAACGTCAGCCGCTGTCGGCTCAGCTTTTTTCGCTACCGTCTTCTTAGCTACCGTTTTCTTAGCTGCCTTCTTTGCCGTTTTCTTAGCTGCCTTCTTTGCCGTTTTCTTGGCAGGTGCCCGCTTGGCAACCTTCTTGGGAGCTGGCCCTTTTGCCCGGCGCTCAGCGATCAGGTCACTTGCCCGATCAAGACCAACACTCATCGGGTCGTCGGCAACCCGAAGGGTTGCGTTGATTTCACCGTCGGTGACATAAGCGCCAAAGCGCCCTTCCTTGACAACAATCAACTTTCCACTCGATGGGTCGATGCCAATCTCACGCAGTGGCCCAGCAGCTTGACCTTTACCGCGTCGTACTTTCGGCTGGGAATACAACTGCAGAGCTTCGGCAAGGGTTACTTCAAAGATTCGATCCTCGTTGTCCAACGATCGTGAGTCTTTACCCTTCATGAGATAGGGACCGTAACGACCATTCTGCGCGGTGATTTCCTCCGCGGACTCAGGGTCAATCCCGACAATGCGCGGCAGGCTCAGGAGTGAAATCGCCTGATCCAGTGATACATCACTCGGCTTCATGTAACTAAAGAGCGACGCGGTGCGTGGCTTAGCTGACTTGGGTGAGCCTTCTGGCAGGTTCTCCGTTACATAAGGGCCGTAGCGACCAGATTTAGCCACAATCATGAGTCCGGTATCAGGGTGAAGGCCGAGTTCCCGGTCCCCTGAAGGCTCAAGGAGTAAGTGCTCGGCCAACTCAGCGGTGAGTTCATCCGGTGCTGTGCTCATCGGGATATTCGCGCGTTCTTCACCACGCTCGACATAGGCTCCGTAACGGCCCACGCGCAGCATGGCGTCGGTTCCCTTAATCGGCATGGTCGCAATTCCACGAGCATCAATTGCACCAAGGTCTTCGGTCAGTGCTTTCACACCATGGAAATGACCCGTGGACATTTCCCCGCCGCGCCAAAATGCATCGAGTTGTTTGACGCGATTGGTTTTGCCCATCGCGATTTCATCGAGTGCTTCCTCCATATTGGCGGTGAACTTGTAGTCGACCAATTCACCAAAGTGTTCTTCAAGGAGTCGGACAACAGCAAGGGCTGTGAAACTGGGGACAAGTGCTGATCCCTTTTTCCACACGTATCCACGATCAACAATTGTTGACATGATGGATGCATACGTTGATGGACGGCCGATTCCGAGTTCTTCGAGCTTGCCCACCAATGTTGCTTCCGTGAATCGTGCTGGAGGCTTAGTGGTGTGACCCTCTGGCGTGAGTTCCTTCGCGTTGAGTTTTTGACCTTCACTCAATGCCGGGAGCTGACGGTCTTCTTCTTTGTCATCCTCAGAGACGAGTTCGTCAAGTGCGGCCTTGAATCCCGCAAAAATTACAACCGTTCCACTGGCACTGAATTCAGCGTCTTTACCGTCTGCTGCTTGAGCACCGAACTTGATCGTGGTGGTGGCAACCTGAGCGTTCACCATCTGACTGGCGACGGTGCGTTTCCAAATTAGTTCATAGAGAAGGAATTCGTCGCCTGTCAGTTCCTTGCTCACTTCACCCGGGGTGCGGAAAGTGTCACCCGCCGGCCGAATTGCCTCATGGGCCTCTTGGGCATTTTTTGATTTGTTAGCCCACACGCGTGGAGTCGTCTCAACGTACTCGGGGCCGTACAACTCGGTGGCCTGTTTGCGTGCAGCATTCAACGCTTGCGCGGAGAGGTTGACCGAGTCGGTTCGCATGTATGTGATGTAGCCGTTTTCATAGAGTCCCTGAGCAACTCGCATGGTGCGCTGCGAACCCCAACGGAATCGACCTGACGCTTCCTGCTGAATTGTTGAAGTTGTGAATGGAGCTTTTGGCTTGCGCTGTCCGGGCTTTTGTTCAACGGAACGAACTGTGTATTCAACACCGGCAAGGGATGCGACAAATGCTTTTGATTCAGTTTCGTCAAGGAGCACAACATCGGTCTTAACCAATTCACCCAACTGGTTGAAATCACCACCAGATGCGATTCGCTTGCCGTCGATTGATGCGAGTTTGGCCTCAAAATCCCCTGGAGTGAACTTACCCTTCACATCCCAATATCCAGCTGAGTTGAAGGCCATACGGACTCGTTCGCGCTCGACGACGAGACGCACCGCAACAGATTGAACACGGCCAGCAGAACGAGCTTCGCGCCCGATCTTTTTCCACAGCACTTCGGAGACGGGGTAACCGTAAAGCCGGTCCACGATTCGGCGGGTCTCCTGGGCTTCCACCAGATCCATGTCCACATCGCGGGTATTGGCGACCGCCTCTTGGATTGCTTCCTTGGTGATCTCGTTGAAGACCATGCGCTTGACAGGAACCTTGGGCTGAAGGACTTCCATGAGGTGCCAGGAGATTGCTTCACCCTCGCGGTCCTCGTCCGTTGCCAGCAGGAGTTCATCAGAATTCTTCAGGGCAGCCTTGAGCGCCTTGATTGTCGCTTTTTTGGATTCGTGGACTATGTAGAACGCTTTGTAACCGTCATCAACGTCCACGGCCAGCTTTGCCCACGGCTTCTTGCGCTCCTCGAGTGGAAGGTCAGACTTCTTAGCAACAAGGTCGCGAATATGGCCAACTGATGCGAGAACCTCGTAATCGGGTCCAAGATAGCCAGCAATCTTCTTCGCCTTGGCCGGTGATTCAACAATCACCAGTGTCTTGCTCGCCATGTGATCCTCTCGGGTCAGGGGCCAAAAATCCCCTTCGATCGAAACCTGACGGTAGGACACACCTATATATAGGTATCGCACCGCCCCCTGAATTGAGGCTTCTCACTCCTATATTTTGTGGGCCAGCACTAATGAGGAGGTCCCCGGAAAAGCACAAGAGGGCCGAGCACTTGGCCCGACCCTCTCGCTTATGAATCTGTATTACTTGGCAATCTCGATTTCTTGTGAATCACCGACCGCAATCGGGCGACGCTTAGAGATGACAACAGCGATCACAATCACGATTACGGCGAATGCTGCTACCGCGTACCGGATTGCGTCGTTGGCATCTGCGCCGACACTGACACCCACAATCGCTGGGGCGATCAAGAGTGCGACCAGGTTCATTACCTTGATCAGCGGGTTGATGGCTGGGCCAGCGGTGTCTTTGAATGGGTCACCAACGGTGTCACCGATGACGGTTGCTTCGTGGGCAGGGGATCCCTTGCCTCCGTAGTTACCGTCTTCGACGAACTTCTTGGCGTTATCCCAAGCCCCACCGCTATTGGAGAGGAACACTGCCATGAGAACACCCGAAGCAATTGTTCCGGCGAGATATGCACCCAGTGCGCCAACACCCAAACCGAAACCAACCGCAATCGGAGTGAACACGGCCAGGATTCCTGGTGTTACCAGTTCACGGAGTGAGTCACGGGTAACGATGTCGACAACCTTGCCGTATTCGGGCTTCTCGGTTCCCGCCATGATCCCTGGGTGATCGCGGAATTGACGTCGTACTTCGTAGATCACAGCGCCCGCAGCACGCGAGACCGCGTCAATTGCTAGACCTGAGAACATGAAGACAACGGCTGCACCGATGATCAAACCAACCAGGTTGGCTGGGGATGCAACATCGAGGATTCCGCCGTACTGGAGCGCATCTGCTGGGCTCAAGCCGGCAACCGCGTCCTTGGCCGTCAGCGTTGCACCGATGATTGCGTCTCGGAAGGCGCCGAAGAGTGCTGTAGCAGCGAGCACCGCGGTTGCAATTGCAATTCCCTTGGTGATTGCCTTGGTGGAGTTACCAACAGCGTCGAGGCGGGTCAGAATTGCAGCACCGTCACCGTGGACGTCACCGGACATTTCAGCAATACCTTGGGCATTGTCCGAAACAGGTCCGAATGTGTCCATGGAAACGATCACGCCGACCGTGGTCAAAAGACCTGTGCCTGCGAGTGCGATCGCGAACAGTGAGAGCAGAACCGAGCCGCCCCCAACGAGGAATGCGCCATAGACAGCGGCACCGATGAGAAGTGCCGAGTAAACGGCTGATTCAAGTCCGAGGGAAACACCGGAGAGAATGACGGTTGCTGGACCGGTAAGCGAAGTCTTGGCAACGTCATCAACTGGTCGACGATTCGTTTCGGTGAAGTAAGCGGTCAGTTGCTGGATAAGCGCTGCGAGAATAATTCCGATGAATACCGCTCCAATTACGTACCAGCGTGGGCTGATTGTGTCGGCTGCCTCAATCGCTGCAATTCCGCCAATGCTTTCAATTTCATCCCATGATTCGGGAACCCAAGTGAAGACCGCCGCAATTACTAGCACCGCCGAAATAAGAGCAGAAATAAAGAATCCACGGTTGATCGAGGACATGCCGGATCGGTCGGACTCACGAGGCGAGACCGCAAAGATGCCGACAACCGCGGTCAGTACACCGATCGCCGGAATCACCAATGGAATGACGAGACCAAGTTCCCCGAATGCTGTTTTACCAAGGATGAGGGCTGCAACCAAAGTCACGGCGTATGACTCAAAGAGGTCAGCCGCCATACCGGCGCAGTCACCTACGTTGTCACCCACGTTGTCAGCAATTGTTGCCGCGTTGCGGGGGTCGTCTTCTGGGATACCTTGCTCGACTTTGCCAACAAGGTCGGCGCCAACGTCAGCGGCTTTGGTGAAGATTCCACCACCAACTCGCATGAACATGGCGAGAAGGGCCGCACCGAAACCGAAGCCTTCCAGAACCTTAGGGGCTTCGCCTTTGTAGACGAGAACAACGAGGGCGGCGCCGAAGAGGCCAAGACCAACGGTGAACATGCCAGCAACGCCACCTGTGCGGAATGCAATTTTCATTGCCTTCTGCTCGGTGCCATCTTTTGCCGCAGCTGCAACGCGAACGTTTCCGCGGACCGCGAGCCACATACCCATGTAGCCGGTGACACCGGAGAACACTGCACCAACTAGGAAGAAGATACTTCGACCAATTCGCTCACTCGTTGTGTCCGCGGGCAGGATAAACAAGACGAAGAAAACAAGTACGGCAAAAATTGCCAGCGTCTTGAATTGACGGTTCAGGAACGCGGATGCGCCCTCCTGAATTGCCCCGGCGATTTCCTGCATGCGCGCGGTTCCCTGGTCGGCGCTGAGTACTTGGCGCACGAGAACGGCTGCAACAAACAGTGCTGCGATGGCGATGACAGCAACGCCAATGACAATGCTTTGGTTGCTCCCCTCCAACGTGACATCTGCAAACTTGATCATTGGTCTCCCTCATCGATTAACGCGGTTAATTACCGTCGCATTTCACACTTGTGTCTCGGTCAAATAGCTTGTGCACGCACCAGCATTTCCCCTAAACGTTCGGGGAGAGCCTACCGATTGATGCCCGGAATTACTGGGAAGGTGTTAAAAATGTGACTAATTCGATGCCAAGGCCAATTGTTGGGATTCATATATTGGCAATAGGACGTCAACCCCTGTGAGGGCGAGTAATTGCGAAACCCGTTCCGTGTTCACCACTAAATCCAGTCCAATTTCGGCTTCTCGGGCACGTTTTAGGGCGGCGATCAAGCCGCCCAACCCGGTTGAGTCCATAAAACCGACTCCGCCGAGGTCCAATACCAATGATGGAGCCCCGGCAACGAGCAGGGGAAGAACCCTGTGCTTGAACTCGTCGACCGTTTCTAGATCGAGACTTCCCGAGCAGTAAACAACGTTTACTTCGGTCCCCGACCCGCCAGCCCCCGCACCCAACACGAATTCCATTCCCCCACCTTGGCAGAAGAATGCGTTGTCGTCTGCCCAAGGCAAGATGTCCCTATGTTGCCTGATCCCCACTCCCTCATGGATACGGGTGAGGAAATCGTGCACCTGCGGGTGATCCCTGAGAGTCCCGGCACGACAGTTCCTTGGCCAGAGTGGATTTCCTCCGAGTTGCGATCGTCGCTGGGGCGCGAAGGTATCACATCTCTGTGGAAGCACCAGGTTGATTTTGCCCAGAGTTCCTACGAGGGCACCGATTCAATTCTCGCCACAGGAACGGCAACGGGAAAGACAATTGCTTTTAATGCGCCCGCTATCACTTCGGCTCTGACCGGTGGAACGGTGCTTTACCTTTCCCCAACTAAAGCCCTCGCCGCCGATCAACTTGAAACCGTGAATTCGTGGGCGGTTCCGGGCATTCGGGCTGGGGTGTACGACGGTGACACCTCCCATGAGGATCGACAGTGGTTGCGCAAGCACGCAAACTATTTACTTACAAACCCAGATATGCTTCATTTTTCTATTTTGCCAGGACATAAATATTGGTCACATTTTTTCCGTCACTTACAGTTCGTGATTATCGATGAAGCACACACATATAAAGGTGTCTTCGGTGCACATGTCTCGATGATCATCCGGCGATTGCTCCGAATCGCAAACAAGTACGGTGCTTGGCCGACCGTTTTGGCCGCGTCAGCCACCTCGGGGAACCCCACTCTTAGCTTGGAGATGCTCACGGGGAGAACTGCAACTTCATTTAGCGAAAACACCGCCGCAGTCCCGCAACGCACTTTCGTTTTTTGGCAACCCCCCACAATCCTCAACACCGAGACCAGGCGGGGTGTACTCGACGAAAGCGCGCGGCTGCTCGCTCGAATTGTCCCCAGTGGTAGTCAGGCTGTCGCATTCGCGCGCTCGCGACGTGGCGTTGAATACGTCTCCGCGGGGACAAAGGAACTACTGCGCGCCGACTTCAATTCGGCTGAGATCGAACACATGGTTCGCGCTTATCGTGGCGGGTTTCTCGCACATGAACGCCGTGATCTTGAGCGTGACCTTCGCTCAGGCGAAATTCGCGCGATGGCTGCCACCAATGCTTTGGAACTCGGAATTGACATCACGGGTCTCGACATTGTGATTACAGCGGGCTGGCCCGGGACCAAGGCATCTCTGTGGCAGCAGGTTGGTCGGGCAGGTCGCAGTGGCGAAGCAGCACTCGCAATTTTCATTGCCCGCGAAGATCCACTGGATACGTATGTACTTCACCATCCCGAAACCTTTTTTGATTCTGATGTTGAGGTAGCGATCTCACATCCATCGAATGAATTCGTTATGGCGCCGCACCTTTGTGCCGCTGCACAGGAACTTCCCTTAACTACCGAGGATCTTTCACGGTTTTTCCCAGAGAATGCACCCAACGTTGTTGAGACCCTTGTGGACCAGGGGCTCCTTCGAAAACGACCAACCGGTTGGTTCTGGACACAAACCCAAGCTGCAAGCGCACTTGCCGACCTTCGCGGAACCGGTGGGGAAACTGTTCGTGTTGTCGAGATCGGGACGGGCAGGCTGTGCGGTTACGTGGACCACTCAGCATCACATCGAAGTGTTCACGAGGGTGCGGTCTACACCCATCAGGGTGAAACATTTGTCGTTCACGAACTTGACCTTGAAGCAGCAGTTGCCCTCGTTGAAGCAACCCCGGTGGATTACACAACTTTTGCACGAGACATTAGCAATATTCATGTCATCAATGAAGAAAGAACCGAGGAGATCACGCACAGTTTGCGCATGCATTTTGGCGAAGTTGAAGTCACTTCACAAACTGTTTCATACGCGCGCCGGCATTTCACCGGTGAGAATCTGGGAACCGTACTCCTTGACCTACCCGTTCGATCCTTGAAGACAAAAGCTGTCTGGTGGACCTTCCCTCTGATCGACACTAACGTCGATGACGCCGACATTGCCGGCGCAATTCACGGAGCCGAACATGCCAGCATTGGCATGCTTCCTCTTTTTGCCAGTTGCGACCGCTGGGATATTGGTGGTGTATCGACTCCCATGCACCCAGACACTGGTGAAATCACAATATTTATTTACGATGGACTACCCGGTGGTGCTGGAATTGCCCAGTACGGTTTTGACAATGCTCTGCGGTGGGTAAATGCCACACGTGAAGCTGTGCAAGCCTGCCCGTGTGACTTCGGTTGTCCCGGTTGTATTCAGTCACCTAAATGTGGGAATGGAAATGAGCCCCTTAGCAAATCCGGAGCAATCAAAATTCTGAAATTACTGAGTAACCAGCTCGAGCCGTAACCGAAAGAGATTCAATGTTGGAAAATCGCGCCAGCAGAAATGGTGCGGGCATGCGCACTTCAATGATTGATTGATCACCGTTAACTTCGCATGCGAAAAGTTCAACACCATTGCGAGAACTGATCTGGGCTGCTGCTACGCAAGGTTCTCCGCTGGTTTGGACTGCTGCAATTGCTGCCAGATCCGCGTAGCTGCCTAGAGTGGCACGTGCCAGAGTCAGTTGGACAAAGATCATTGCCACCACACCAGCGGAGCAAATGACGAATCCAAGTACCAAGGTGAGAATTGTTGTACTTCCCTCGTCATTGCGCATTGATCCACTCCCGCGGAGCAATATGTTTCTGGGAGAGTTCAAAAGGGCTGAGGCCGAGAAAACTCACCCCGAATTCACCAGGCTTAAGTGTCTCCACAGCAACCGTGTCAACGTCCCAGATGATCTGCAATCGGGCTGTTGGCTCACTTCGAAAAAAGCCCTGGCGTACCGACTCTTCACTGGCTCCGCGGGCTAGTTCGCGCGCAGCTGTCCGGGTTGCATCACTCAGAGCCAATGTCTGTACGCCGAGTGAAATCCCGCAAAGGAATAGAAAAGTAATGAGGAACAGCACGGGAACCATGAGTGCCGTTTCCAGTGTGGCCATTCCCTTCTCGCCTCCCAATCGGGTCTCCTTACCGATTCGGGAGTGCTTCCTTGGACCGGTTATCCAGTCCAAGGAAGCTGCAATCCAAATTGTCACTGTTAACCGAAAAACCGTGAGAATGCGTTGCTGATGACTGACCAAATAAGGTCTCGAAGGCTGTCGCTCGTCAGAAGCTTGAGTAGTAGCCCACTCAGTCCTGCAACTGCAACAGTTCCTACGGCGTATTCAGTGGTGGTGAGTCCGGTTTCGTCTTTCAGTACTGACATGATTTTCGCGGATCTTGTTTCCATTAGTGCCTCTCTGTATCCCGAGTTTCGGGAACACAGTCAGTCTGAAACAAGTAAGCGAAAGCAAACAGCCGCAAAGTGAATCGTGTGGATTGTTGGTCACCCTGGGAGCATGCCTGTGGATGCCGCGAGTGAGGCAACAATCGGCACAACACCTAATGCAAAAAAAGCTGGAAGGAAACACACCGCCAGTGGGATAACGGCTTTTACTCCCGCGGTCCTCGCTGCGACCTCGACTCGAGAACGGTGCTCACGTCTCATCTCAGTGGCAATCCCAACAAGTACCGGTTCAAGCCCAGCACCCGTGTCATAGGAGCGCCTGACGCTTATGGCTAATTGACCCAAAACAGGTTCATCGATCAAGGTGCTCCATGCATCACGTGGGTCGGCTCCAAGTTGAATAGCTGCTAATACGGGTGCGAGCCGAGTCTGAATAGGACTGCCCTGCATCGCGTTCGCAGCCGCGGACAGAGAACTGTGCATTGTGGCACCCGACGCCAACGTCGCCGCTAAGAGATCAATGAAGACCGGTGTGTCTCGAGCCACGGCTGCGGACTCAATATTGCCCGGTGCATCTTCTCGCTTGCTGAGCATTCGCATCAAATAAAAACCCGCACCAGCACCAGTTACAAGCCCGATCACTCCACCAAAAGTCCACCCGAGCAGCGCACCCGCTCCTATCCCGACCACCCTCAAAAATGTGGGTGAGGCTGAATTCGTTTGGGCAATTTCATTTTTGTCATGTGACTTGCTGCTCACCACCCGTGACAATCGCTTTCGTGGTCTTCGCCGTGCAGGTAGTGGCTGAAGAAAAAAATGGACACTGACGGCTGCAAAAATCGCAGCAATCACGATCACAGCATGGCCTCAACACCGCCGGCAATGCGGGAGGTCCACCAAAGACCCGACAATGTCAGTGCGATACCGATCATGAGTGTTCCCAAACCGAGTAGTCCTGAGAAGAACCATGTCACAGGTTCAGCACCCAAAATGTATCCAAGCCCAATGCCGATGACGGGCAAAAATCCAAGGGTCACAGCCGTGGCGCGCGGTCCAGCCAATTCCGCTTCAAGGTGGGCTCGCACTTCCTGCTGGGCGCGTAAGGCGATATACAACTGGGAAATACTTGCTCCCAGTCCCGCACCACTGTTAAGCCCAACGTGCCAGCATGCGGCCAGGGAACGCAGTTCCGGCCTAGCGCGTGCATCGAGTGTAAATGCCGCCGTCGTGTCACTGCCTGCGCCCGCAGCCGTATAGGCCAAAGGCCAGACTTGAGACCCAACGTTGATCAATGAAGTTTCAGGTGAATGACCTGCGGTGAGCTCAGAGGCAAGTACGGAGATTGCACCGAGTGTTTGGTCTCGCTGTTTGCTAACGGCCTTGCGCTTACGGCTTCCAAAGTTGTCAGCAAGTGAAGTCAATGAAAAGAATAGGCCAACTGGTTTCGTACCTTCAGATTCAACTTCATTGACAAATCCCAGACGAGCACGTGCCCGAACGGGAATGAACAACCAGGCACTGATCCCTGCAGCGAGTGCAGCAATAAAAATCATGCTTGTCGGCGTTCACATCGGCTAACAAGTTCACGCCAGCCAGATTCCTTCACCCAAATATCACCTTGCCGAATGAGTGCTGCTCGAGTGGTTACAAAGCCCCGTTCATCGAGATCAAAGACGTGAATTCCGTCGAGGAACCTGCGGCCACCCACTCGGGCCAGGTGAATAACCGCGTCGAGTCCAGAGCCGATAAGTGCATGTAGTGCCTCGCGCTCAATACCTGCCGTCAACCCCAGGGCGGCCAATCGGGCTGGAACCGCTTGCGGGCTATTCGCGTGAACCGTTCCGCAACCACCCTCGTGCCCCGTGTTAAGAGCAGTGAGCAATTCAACGACCTCGGGGCCGCGAACCTCACCGACAACTATTCGATCAGGACGCATCCGGAGTGATGTTCGTACAAGGTCACGCAAAGTAATGGAGCCCTGCCCTTCAACGTTGGGAAGTCGACTCTGCATCCGGACTACATGCGGGTGGGCAGGATTGAGTTCGGAGGAATCCTCCACAATCACAATCCGGTGCGCCGGATTCACCTGGGCGAGTAACGCTGACAACACGGTAGTTTTTCCTGTGCCAGTTCCTCCACTAATGAGAAACGCCAATCGACCACCGATCATTGAAATGAGTAGATCGGCAATCTCCTGATTGATTGATCCGGTGGCGATCAGTGATTCCACGGTAAACGTTTTTGCACTGGGTATTCGAAGTGAAATTGTTGTTCCACCCGTCGAGATCGGTGAAAGCACACAATGCAGGCGAGTTCCGTCACCCAATTGCGCGTCAACCATGGGCGCTGCGTCATCGAGTCTTCGCCCTGCTGTTGAAGCAAGTCGCTGGGCAAGCCGCCTTACTTCATTATCCGAGTTGAACTCAATACCCGTGAGCTCAAGACCAAGACCCCGATCACACCAGACCGCATTGGGTCCATTAACTAATACGTCGGTGACACCGGCTTCTTCCAATAGTGGTTGCAGGACGCCAGAACCATTGAATTCACGCTCAAGAACGAGTGCAAGTTCTTCTGCCGATTCTTCGCTGAGAACGACTCCTTCCTCTCGTAATGCTTGTAGAACATGGGTGCGCGAGGCAGTGACATTTGATGAGATGAGACGGGTACGTACCCGATTAGCGAGGGCTTGGTTCATGCTGCACTTTTCGAAGTCTGGGCGCGCACCTCACCGAGCAGTTCTTCGCAAACATCCCGGTAGCCGGAGTTGATACCCGGCGGATCACCTTCGTCTGCTCGTGTCGTCATTGCGGGCATGAAGGCAATTTCAGTTATCCCCTGATCTCCGAGAGCACCACAGATATCAGGGAGCCCAAGCCCTTTTGAGTCACTGATCAGAACAAAGCGGCTTTGGTTTCCCAATCTTTTAACCCAATGCGATAGCGAGATACTGGCCGCAATTGCGCGAACATGGTTTCGTGTGATTACACAGGTAACCAAACTCTGACCGATCAACAGCCCATTGCACTCGCTCTGTTCTCGTGGCAGGTCAAGAACAACCACATCAAATGCCCTACGTGCTGCGTCAACAACTGCGGCCACAACTTCAAGAGTCATCTCACTTGTTGCAGTTCGACTCTGTGACAGAAACGCAACTCCGTTTGCCTTTGGCAGAGCCGCGGTCAAGGTTTCGCCTGCGATCCTTCCCGCACCAGGATCTATGTCGGGCCAACGTGTACCCGAGATTTCTTCGGCGCCAAGAAGTAGATCAATGCCGCCGCCCAACTGATCGAGATCAATCACGACCGAACTCATACCTTGCGTGAGAGCAATTGCCGCAAGATTCGATGCAAAGGTTGAAGCCCCAGCACCGCCACTCCCACCGATAATTGAAATAACGTTGCCCCCCGCAGTTGCTTTCACCGGCTCAGTGATCGCAAGGGGTGAGAGTGCATCGACTAACCAGAAGTTGGCTGTCGGCAATTCCAGTACATTTTCAGCACCTAGCGCGACAGCGTGCCGCCAAATATCACGTTCGAAGTTGGGTGCGGTGAGTGCCCCGAGCTCAGATTCTTCCTTCATGTGAACCACGATCAAGTGGGCTCGACGTGGAGCCAAATTTTCAACGCATTCACCTGCTAGATCTGAACCGACCAAGACGAATTCGGTGCTCTCCCAAGTCTCTCTGGCAATAAGTGGGGATGTGACCACCATGACATCAATTCCCAGTGGATCAACAACGGATCTCACATTATTAATGATCCGTGAATCTGCGGTAACGAGGAGCAACACGTGAGTTGAATGAGACATGACTGAACTCAACGCCCAAATGACATATTTGTTAATAGTGGATTTAAAATCTGTGGACAACCCAAGGTATGCGTTACCGTGGTTCCATGCCCGTGGCCGCGTTCTTTGACCTAGACAAGACAATCTTGGCTAAATCAAGTTCATTCGTGTTCGCTAAGCCGTTTTACAAAGAAGGTCTCATCGGTCGAACCGACGTGATGCGCAGCGCCTATGCCCAGTTCATGTTCCTCGCTTCCGGCGCCGACCACGACCAAATGGAAGCAATGCGGGAATACATGTCCCAACTTGTCACCGGATGGGATGCTGCAAGAGTCCAGGCGATTGTTACCGAGACTCTCGACACGCTCATTGATCCTCTCGTTTACCAAGAAGCTGTTGACCTGATTAATTTGCACAAGGAGCAGGGTCACACAGTCATAGTCATTTCAACTTCCGGGAATGAAATGGTTGAGCCAATTGCTGCGCGCCTTGGTGCTGATTTAGCGATCGGTACTCAAGTTGCAATCGTTGACGGCAAATACACGGGTGAAATTATTTTTTATGCATACGGTGAAGGCAAAGCTGAAGCCGTGCACTCTCTGGCATTAGATCATGGCTTCGTTCTCTCTGAATGTTTCGCATACTCTGACTCTCAAACAGATTTACCTATGCTTGAGGCGGTCGGTAACCCTCGGGCCGTTAACCCCGATAGCGAACTTCGCGCGATTGCTGTGGAGCGTGGCTGGGACGTTCTTGACTTTGCAAAACCAGTATCGATGAAAGCAAAGGTTGAAAAACGTCAAGCGATCGCCGCAAGTGCTGGCGTAGCTATCGGTGCCGTTGCAGTGGGAATCACTTGGTACGCAAAGCGTCGAAGCCTCCGTTCATAAATCTAGGAATTTATTGCACCGGTGGTTAGTCCACGAACAAAAAAGCGTTGTAACGCAAAGAAAATAGCGAGTGGGACTGCAATCGCGACAAATGCAGCCGCTGTGAGCAAGTGCTGGTTCTGGCCAAAACCTCCGTTGAGATAAGAGAGATAGGCAGTGATCGGCGCAACTTGGGGACCGCCACCAACAAAGGAAATTGCAATCAGTAAGTCATTCCACACCCAAATGAATTGGAAGATTGCAACGGATGCCAGCGCAGGAATGGTGAGAGGTAGGTATATTTTGCGAAAAATATATTGATGACTTGCACCATCAACGCGAGCAGCCTCCATTAATTCCTTCGGAACCTTGGCCCCAAAAACAAAGAGTAAATAGATAGCAAAAGGGAGCGCAAAAATCGTATGCGCTATCCAGAGCGTGATGAAGTTACCCGCGAGCAAAGAGCGCCCCGTTTCTGGGTTTTCAAAGGTGGGGACGATTGGAATTGGACCCAGTGACCAGCCAGTGTTAAACATGTCCAAGAGTGGCAAAAGGGCCATTTGAATGGGGACGACCTGTAGGGCAACGATCGCAAGAAGAATAAATATTGCCCCACGAACTCGCATCCAATTCAAGGCATAGGCCGCCATCGCGGCTAAGGCGATGGGAAAAATTGTCGCCGGAATTGCAACAACAATTGAATTGAAGAAGTACGGTGTAATGCCACCGGGTAAATATTCGCCACCGGTCAGCACGGCTTGGTAATTGTTCAGAGTTAGGTTGGGTTGGGTAAATACCGTCCACCAGCCGGAACCGAACTCTGCCCATGGTGGTCGAAAAGAGGTGACGAGCAGGCTAAACGTGGGAATCGTCCACAACACCGCGATAATCGTGACCACAACACCGGCCAGCGGGTGCCGTAACTTGGTCATGTAAAGAGCCTAACCACTAACGGTGGTTAACCTGCCGCTCTTGCGCCAAGTCCAATGCTGGCAGAGAACCACGCGTAGTAACTCTCAATCCCTTCTTGGGTCCCGGTCGCAAAGTCTCGGATCGCTGCGACGTAGGCGGTCCGATTCGATTCGAACATTCCGTTTTCAGGGATGGAAAAATTGGACGGATCAAGGCTTCTGGCGCTCAGAACCGTGCGAACGGTAGCGCGAGCAACGAGCCCTGACCCCCAGGTAAATGGACGCAAGCGCATGATTTCACCATGGACGTACCCGGCTTCAATTACCGCAGGGACTTTTGTTGTTGAACATTGCTGTGACAGACGCATTAGTGCACCAGGAATTTCCTGGTGGTCTGGCAGAAATCCAATGTGTAGGGGGTCATCGGCCTCTTGGTTTAACCTCGGGCGAGCCAACCTGTCTTCGTCAACAAACTCTTTCGCAACAAGTGTGTGAAGCCCGGTGATCGCCTGTAATGGCGCCCGCATCCAGATCTCATTAAATTTGGGGGCTTCAGCCGTGATGGCCAAACTTGCAGCGAAGACTTTTCCCATCGGCGATTCTTCAACCCCAACAAGGTCTGCCCCTTCAAGAGCCGCTGAATCCGCGCCACCTCGTGCAATGGAACTCTGAGCCACTTCGGTTGAGGCTGCTCGGATATCACGTCTCCACAGCAGCTCGTCAATGTCAGCCCTCGCCGCATTGGTGAATTGTTGAACTTGTTCCCACCCGGCAATCACGTCAAGGGGTGGGGTCGCCATAACGCAACGGTACATATCCGTCATATGGAACGAACAAAAGACCTAAGATTCTTTATCTGCCCGCACTCGGTGCCAAGATTTCGGTAAGTTAGAACCACGCGAATTTAAGGAGCACCAACGGTAATGAGTGAAATCCAGAAAACCCTCGACAATCTGTCGCAAGAGAATCGCACATTTATGCCGAGCCCAGAATTCGCAGCCAACGCCAATGTCAACGCCGGAATATACGAGGAAGCGGAAGCGGACCGTTTAGGTTTTTGGGCAAAGCAAGCTCGCGAATTGGATTGGGACAACGACTTCACTGATGTCCTTGACTGGTCTGACGCACCCTTTGCCAAATGGTTCGTTGGTGGAAAACTCAATGTCGCTTACAACTGTGTTGACCGGCACGTCCATGCCGGACACGGTGATCAAGTCGCGCTGCAATTCGAAGGTGAGCCCGGTGATCAGCTCAACATCACCTATCGGGAACTCATGGAAAGAGTGTGCAAGGCAGCCAATGCCCTGACCGAACTAGGAATAAGCGCTGGCGATCGAATCGCAATTTACATGCCAATGATCCCTGAAGCAGTTGTCGCAATGCTGGCCTGCGCCCGGGTTGGGGCAGTTCATTCAGTGGTCTTTGCCGGTTTTAGTGCTGAAGCATTACGCAGCAGAATTCACGATGCTCAGGCGAAACTGGTGATCACCGCCGATGGCCAAAATCGACGAGGCAGCGTGATGTCTCTCAAGCCGGCAGTTGATGAAGCAGTGGCTGCCAGCCCATCGGTAAATCATGTTCTCGTTGTTCAGCGTTGCGGAAATGAAATCACTTGGGGACCCAAAGATGTGTGGTGGCATGAATTCGTTGAAAGTCAATCATCAGAACACACTCCGGTCGCATTTGATTCGGAGCACCCGCTATTTATCCTGTACACATCTGGTACAACCGGTAAGCCAAAAGGAATTTTGCACACGACCGGCGGTTACCTGACCCAAGTTGCATACACGCACCGAGTGGTTTTTGATCTTAAACCCGACACTGACGTTTATTGGTGCACCGCCGATATTGGTTGGGTGACCGGTCACTCCTACATTGTGTATGGGCCACTCGCCAACCGGGTCACCCAAGTTATTTATGAAGGCACTCCCGACACACCGGGCAAGGATCGCTGGTGGGACATCATTGAACGCCACGGAGTCACGATTTTGTACACGGCCCCCACCGCAATTCGCACCTTCATGAAGTGGGGTGACGAACTTCCTGCCTCACATGATCTGAGTTCGCTTCGCGTACTCGGATCCGTCGGTGAACCCATTAACCCTGAAGCCTGGATGTGGTACCGCTCTGTTATCGGTGGTAACAAATGTCCGATTGTTGATACGTGGTGGCAAACAGAAACAGGTGGCATCATGATTTCTCCGTTACCCGGTGTCACCGCCACGAAACCAGGGTCGGCAATGCGAGGACTCCCCGGAATAGGTGTGGCTGTGGTCGACGACGCAGGAACTCCCTTGGGGAATGGAAAGGGGGGCTTCTTAGTTCTCACCGAACCGTGGCCCGCAATGTTGCGCGGGATCTGGGGCGACAATCAACGATTTGTTGATACCTACTGGTCTAAGTGGCCGCAGTATTACTTCGCAGGTGACGGCGCAAAACTCGATAATGACGGTGCCCTGTGGTTATTGGGCCGAGTTGACGATGTCATGAATGTTTCCGGGCACCGAATTTCAACAACGGAGGTGGAATCAGCACTGGTTTCCCACCCATCGGTTGCTGAGGCAGCAGTGGTCGGGGCAGCTGATGAAACGACCGGTCAAGCAATTGTTGCGTTTGTGATTCTGCGTGGAGGAATGGAAGGTCAAGACGGTACAAGTCTGGTCACTGAACTTCGCAATCATGTTTCCAACGAAATCGGCGCGATCGCGAAACCAAAGAAAATCATGATCGTTCCCGAACTCCCCAAGACTCGCTCAGGAAAAATTCTGCGACGGCTATTACAAGATGTTGCCGAGCATCGCGAGATTGGGGATTCAATGACCCTCGCCGACCCCTCAGTCATAAACCTCATTTCTGCGGGACTTGAATCCTCCAGCACCGACGACTAATCACGCACCGTCTCTCTGCCCACACCCTTTCCAAAAAACGTTTTTAGTAGGGTGGCTTCGTGGGCAACAACGAGATCATGACGCGTCCAAGCCTCGGCCAACGCGGGTGGCTGCTCGCTCAGTTGCGAGATGAAACTATCGGTGGGGCGATTCTGCTCTTTGCCGCAGTCGTTGCCTTGGTGTGGGCGAACTCCCCGTGGGGCGACAGCTACTTCAACATGGTCGACTACAAAATTGGACCTGCTGACCTTGGTCTCAACCTCTCGCTAGGGGTTTGGGCAGCCGACGCTCTGTTAGCGATTTTCTTCTTTGTTGTGGGATTGGAACTGAAACACGAGTTAGTTCTCGGGTCTTTATCCAAGCCTGCTCAAGCCGTAGTCCCTGCCGCGGCAGCGATCGGTGGCATGGCCATACCCGCGCTTTTTTACGTAATTGTCAACGCCACCCTGGCGGACGGTTCACTTAAAGGGTGGGGAATACCCATGGCAACCGATATTGCATTCGCGCTTGCGGTTCTCGCCGTTTTCGGTCGCAAACTTCCCGTTGCATTGCGTGCTTTTCTCCTCACGCTCGCTGTAGTTGACGACTTGGGCGCGATTAGCGTTATTGCAATTTTCTACTCCGACAAGTTTGCCATGGTCTGGTTCGCAGCTTTCTTGTTTTCGCTACTCGGCTACTGGCTGTTGCAGAAATACCGCATTTCATCACCCATTATTTACATCCCTTTAGTGATTCTCGGTTGGTATTTCTGTTACAAGAGCGGCGTACACGCAACGGTTACAGGCGTTGCATTCGGATTTTTGACCAGAGTGCGGTTGGATCCGGGTGAGAAGAAAGCACCCGCAGACACTCTGATCCATATTATTCATCCAATCAGCGCCGGATTTGCCATTCCTATCTTTGCGCTCTTCGCCGCCGGAGTTGATCTGCGCGCCACCGGAATCATCGAACCTTTGCAATCTCCGATTGCCTTAGGAATCATGATCGGTCTGGTGTTAGGTAAACCGATTGGCATTGTGGGAATGGCGTGGATCATGGCTCGATTTACCCGAGCGAGTTTGAGCCCTGGTATTTCCTGGCGTGATGTCTCGGCGGTGGGCTTCTTGGGTGGAGTAGGTTTCACGGTTGCCCTGCTGATCAGCGAATTGGGATACGCCGACAACGAACTTTACCTAGAAAACGCCAAGATCGCGGTCCTGGTTGCCTCCGTGATAGCCGCAGCAATCGCAGCCTTCATGCTGCTCTCCCGCAGCCGAGCGTACGCACGGATGGAGGAAATTGAAGTGGCCCAACAAGATCGAGAAGCGGATCTGGACAAGAATCTGCAGGGGGAAGGCGAATCAAAGCCCGATCCGCGGTAACCTTCGGGTTCGGAAGGAGATTCACATGGCACCGCAGCCGAGCCTGAAACAACTGGTCACGAACACGATCAGTGACGGTAAACGTCTACTCACCGCCCAAGTGAACTTAACAACCACCGAGCTCTCCCAGACCAGCAAAACAATTGGTCAAATTTCACTCCTAGCGGTCATCGCAATTTCACTTATCAGCATGGGTGGAATTTTTCTTCTCATCGCAATCGCCTACGCCCTTGTGGCACTGGGCTTGCCCGTTTGGGCTGGCTTCCTCATTGTTGCCGTGGTCCTTTTTCTCCTCGCCGGGGTCCTAGGGATCGTGATGAAGGGCAAGGGTAAGGCCATCAAGGCCCCTAATGTGGCTCGTGAAGAATGGAATAAAACTTCCGATTCACTTGCTGCGCTAAATAAACGCGCCGAATAACCCAAGCATCTAAGTGATCACTCCCGATTCGGCGATAGCAAGGACAGGTCCCTGGACCCACCACAATGTGTCTGCCAACGGTGCACGATTTCACGTAGTTGAGATGGGTGCCGGTCCCGCCGTTCTTCTACTACACGGTTTCCCCAGTTTTTGGTGGACGTGGCGCGAATTAATCGCACCGTTGGCTGGGGCCGGCTACCGCGTAGTAGCCATGGATTTGCGTGGATATGGTGGCTCGGATCACCCCCCGCAGGGATACGACCCCACGACTTTGGCCCGCGACTGTGTCAGCGTGATCCGTTCATTGGGTGAGGTGAAAGCAAGTGTGGTCGGGCATGGTGTCGGGTCAATAATCGGTTGGACTATTGCCGCGCAGAGTCCTGATGCGGTGAAGTCTCTCGTCAGTGTTGCTGGTGCACACCCGAGAATATTGCGCAATTCACTTTTGCGAAACAATACGCAACGTTCAGGTTTGTCCTACATCACCCGGCTTCAATTGCCATTTATCCCTGAGCGCTATTACACCAAAAACGGCGGTCAAAATATTGGGGATTTTCTGGAAAAATATTCACATGATCCCTCGTGGGTTACCCCCGAGGTCCGCGGAGTCATGCAAGCCGCTTATCAGAATTGGCCAACGGCCCACACAGCAATTGAATTTCACCGCTGGGCAATTCGCTCCCTCTACCGCGCTGATGGCCGACGTTTTCAAGACTCGATTGAACAACCGGTCAGCGTTCCCGTACTTGATATTTTCGGCGAACACGATCCCATGATCATTCATGACCTAGTCGAGAACCAGCCGATGGTGAGTGGCTCGTACACACGCGCAATTATGCCCACTGGTCACTTTCCTCACGAAGAAAATCCACGTGCATTTACTGAATTACTACTACCGTGGTTGCGCCAATATGCAGGCGCGTGATCGACTCGGCAAACCTCTTCGCGGAGGGAGTATTGCAACCTATTCTTTCCCGCAAGTTCCTGAGCGCGAATTCATTTCCGCCGAGCAAGCTTGGAGTGAAATCATGGACTACCTTTCACAGGATTTACCATTTCACGTTCACGAGGTCGCAGAACAGCGTTGGCGTTGTGCACCCACCGCCGACGCACAACTGTGGCGGGCCTGCGCACAAATGGGTGCCGCGTTGACCCATCTAGCTCGAGGCAATCCAGTTGGCGCCCAACGATTGGCAGAACGTGCTCGGATAACACTGACCACCTCAACATCGCAAGAACCTGAGGTTAATTCCGTTGCGCTAAATACTCTCTTTTCGGAGATGCTTGAGTCATGATCGACCAAGGCAAGCCCAAGCGATTTATTTTGGTTACCTTTGATCAGCTCTCCCTCACTCATGGGGCTCTTGCCACGGCGACTCCGGAGCGTGATGAAATTGTTTTCATTGAAAGTACCGACATGCTCACCTCACGGAAGTGGCACTCTCAGAGGTTATTTTTTATTCTTTCCGCCGTTGAGCATACAAAGTCCGACCTTGAAGCGAGTGGCTTTCGCGTTCACTCAATTCGCGCAGAAAATATTCGTGAGGGTGTTGAATCACTGCGTCTAGCCAATCCCGGTGTTCCCATCATTTCAACGACCCCGAGTTCACGACCGCTCACCGAAGTGCTCACATCACTCAATATTGAACTTTTTCCCAATGACAACTTTTTAACAACCTCAGAGCAATTTTCTCAATGGGCAAGTGGCTACAAATCCTTGACCATGGAATATTTCTACCGGTGGCAACGCAAAAGACTCAATATTTTGATGGACGGAAATGAACCCGTCGGCGGCCAATGGAATTTTGATGAAGATAATCGATTGCCTCCACCGCGCACAAAGAAGGGTCAGGCTCCACACCTTTGGCCCGAACCCCTGTACTTCGAACCCGATGCAATTGATCAAGTCGTAATCGATCGACTTGGTGAGTTTGATAGTTGGGGGCAGCCCCCTAACGGAACGTGGGCCACGACGAGATCTGGCGCCCTGAAACAACTTGATCACTTTGTCGAGAATGCGCTTGCCGGTTTTGGCCCGTATGAAGACGCTATGCCAACGGATTCGTGGACCGTGAATCACTCGGTGTTGAGTCCGTATCTCAATATAGGGCTTTTACACGCATCTGAAGTAATTGAAGCGGCGCTGCACAAGTACGAACAGGGCGGCATACCGCTTTCATCTATTGAAGGGTTTATCCGTCAAATTATTGGTTGGCGCGAGTACATCAATCGAATCTATTGGCACTTCCCTGACACATATAGAAACGAAAATGTACTCAATAGCAATCGAAAACTTCTACCGTTGTTTATGGATCCGCAGGTCACGCAAATGAACTGCATGAGCTCAGTGATCTCCGACATTCATGAACGAGCATGGGTGCATCACATTCCGCGCCTAATGCTGCTTAGTAATTTGGCCCAACTTGCGGGTGTGAAACCACAGGAGCTTCTCAACTGGATGCGTACCAATTTCATTGATGCGGCGGATTGGGTAATGGTTCCCAACGTGATTGGCATGGGCATGCATGCTGACGGAGGTGCCATGATGACAAAGCCCTACATTGCCGGCGGCGCCTACATTTCCCGGATGAGTAACTATTGCGGTGGTTGCCGGTTTGATCCCAAAAAACGGACCGGTGAAGATGCCTGTCCATTCACAACTCTCTATTGGGACTACTTGGATCGCAACGCGGAGCAATTCGCTAGTAACCACCGAATGTCTCGACCTGTTGCTGCCGCAGCTCAGCGTGAAGACCTCCTTGCGATCCGTGAGCGCGCGTTGTTTGTTATTCGGGAACTCGAGGCCGGAAACCTTTAAATGACGGCAAAGAAATACTTTTCGCGTCCAGTTGTTCTCCTGCAGAGCTCAAATGTTTCTTCCTCAACGGGAAATGGCATCGTCATGGTGACAATTCCTTGGCTGGTGCTGACTAACACGGGGTTGGCCTCAGCTGCCGGAATTGTCGCTGCTCTTTCCGCATTGCCTGCGCTAATCGTGACGCCACTCGTGGGGTACTCGGTCGACCGATTCGGAAGACGCCTAGTAAGCATCATCGCCGATCTCGCGTCTGCCGTGAGCGTCATTGCATTCCCAATACTTGCCATTTTTACGGATCTTAGTTTTGCCCTAATCCTCGCTCTCGCCGTACTCGGAGCAGCGATTGACCCCGCGGGTTACACGGCGCGCAAGTCAATTATTCCGGACGCTGCCACTGCATCTGGAGTTGACCGCGACACACTTAACGGATTGCATGAAGGACTTTTTGCACTCGGTTGGACAATTGGTCCCCTTGTAGGTGCACTTTCTATCGCCGCCTTCGGACCCATCAATTCTTTTTGGATTCCTGGGGCGCTCTTTATTTTTGCCGGGTTGTGCATTTTGGCTTTGCGAGTGGGTGACGCCGGACAAGATGCACGGGCTGAAAGTATTGCGGTGCAACAGAGTTTCTGGCGTGAGGCCACTCAGGGATTTGCGGTCTTGTGGCGCGATCCCTACCTGCGGACAATCACCATTGCCATGATTTTTCTTGCCGGGGTCTACCTACCGACGGAGAGTTTGGTTCTGCCGTTCTATTTTGAAGCTACCGGTAATGCTTTGGGTCTGGGGATTGTCATTTCGGCGATGGCAGGAGGTGGCGTCCTCGGAGCATTCTCATTTGGTTTTCTTACAAAACGAATGACCTACAAAGCGATTGCACGACTCGTACTGATCGGAACAATCGTTGCTTTAATTCCAATGTCACTACTCCCCCCACTGCCAGTTATCGCTGGATTTGGCTTTCTCCTGGGATTAGCTTGGGGACCGATGAACCCGCTGATCAACTCACTGGTACAAACCCGGGTGCAACCTGATGTGCAGGGCCGAGTTTTTGCCGTTCAACTTTCGCTTTTCTATGCGTTTCCACCCATTGCAATGCTCATTACCGGATTCGCAATTGACGGTGCAGGGGTGGAAGTTGTTTACCCGATCTTGGCCGGCTTGGTGACCGTGGGAAGCATTCTCACACTGAGCACGCGAGCAATGCGTACTCTCGATAAAGCCTAAAACTCCAACGCTTACTCCCGAAGTTGGCAACTTCCTGTTTCTACTGAACCGTCGCTTTGTTTCCACTCGTTTGTAAAGTCAATGGCGTCTCGGAGCTCGCTGTTGGTTAATGCGTAACCGACATCAGAGTCTGTATTGGAACCGAATACCAGTCCGAGGACTTGACCATCACTGTTTACCAGCGGACCGCCACTATTTCCTGGGATCACATTGGATCTCAGTGAGTAAACTTGTCGCTCAACTCCAGCATCACCGTAAATATTCTCACCGCGAGCACTCAGGATGCCACTGATTCGAGCCGGCGTGACCATAAGGTCTCCGCCACCCGGATAGCCAGCCACGGCGGCATTGTCACCAACTTGTGCCTTACCTCGTGCAAAGAGCGCAACCCGAGTCCCGAGTTCTTGCGTTGCGATCACCGCCACATCTTTTTGTGGATCAAAGTAGATCACTAAGCCGGGCACCGAGTTCTCTAAGCCAGCAAGTCGAACCTGAATGCCCCGTGCACCTGCGACTACATGTGCATTGGTCAGGAGTCGACCGGGTGCAAAATAGAAACCCGAACCCGAAACACTCTCATTGCATTCCTGAGCATCGCCTGTCAGGCGAACCGTAAAAGTTTCAATCACCGGGAAAACACTTTGTGAAATACCCGCTTCAGGTTCCGCAACGTTAGTTGAAGGGGCCTGTCCAAGACCGGAAACAATTCTCGGTATCCCCGTTTGTCCAACAAGGGTGCTGACATTTTTAAACAAAGTACGGGCCTGATTCGGAACAATCGCATCAAGTGTTGACAAAACTTGGGACTGGCCGATTTGGCCCGCTATCGAATTATTGGGCATAAATACCAAAACACTGGCAATAACCCAACCGACTAAAGCAAAAGCCAAAACATTCAGTGCCGATCCAGCGAAGGAATCAACAAACTTCACCGGGCGCCACGTCAGGCTATCTCGCAATTTTCGACCTAGGATCGAAAACAACACTTGCCCAAGGATCGCGCTCGCTAAAACTGCCACCCCCAAAACGATCACTGAAAGGGTTTGATCGGTAACGAATGACTTAATCAGGTTTGGCAACCACAATAAGGCTGCAATTCCTCCGCCCAGAAAACCCGCAAAGCTCAGTACCCCGGCGACAAATCCTTGACGCCAACCGGCCCAAGCAAAAACTGCCAAGGCTCCCAACAAGATCCAATCAACCGTGTTCACCGTGTTGACCTTGTTCGCCCACTCATACGGCCACGATCCGATCTCGATCCCAAGGAACACTCCAACCCGAGAGTTCGAACAGGGTTGAAATCAACCCGCCGGTGAATCCCCACACCAAAAGGTCATTAACCTCGAAGGCGTCACCCATGTAGCCCGATGGGTGTCGAATTCGGACTCGGTTATCGGGATTGATGAAGTCAGCAATGGGGATTCGGTGAACGCTGGCCACTTCCTGGGCATCCCGTGGGCTGATCGCACTGGATTCATGCCACCATCCCAGAACCGGAGACACCACGTAGTTACTCACTGGAATCCACAAATCGGGAAGTTGCGCAAATGGGGTGACACCAAGTGGATCTAATCCTGTTTCCTCATTGGCTTCCCGCAATGCTGCCGCAATCGCCGACTTATCACTGACCTCCACTCGCCCGCCGGGAAACGCCGACTGCCCGCTGTGGGAACGGTTATTCGTAGCCCGTTCAATAATGAGAATATCTCGCTGATCCCCAAAAAGTACGAGGACGGCCGAATGAACACCTTCACCAACTGTTGGAATGAATTGGGTTAGATCTTTAGCTTCAAGTCCGTCAACCGCGGTCACTACCGGGTTCAACCACTGCGGCAAAGAGTCAAGTGACTCAGGAATAAGTGTTCCTTGGGTTAACCAGTTCACCTGATGATTCCTAAGTGTTTCTGTAGGAGTGAATTGAATGTTTTCTCGTTGGGAATCGCGCCATCCCAACGCCCCGCAATCACACCTTCTGCAGTCACGAAGTAGGTCACGGGTGGTCCAGGAATTGTTAGCGGTGCACGAGTATCACCCGATCGGTCAATGACCGATGGATAAGAAATGCCAAAGTCCTGCATCAATTGCAGTGCCTTCGTGGAATCATCTTCAATATTGATGCCAACAAAATCAACTTCATCCTTAAGTTCCCGCGAGACCTTATTAAGCAGTGGCAACTCTTCAATGCACGGCGGGCACCAAGAAGCCCAGACGTTCACTACCAAGGGTGTTCCACGAACTTGCGCGAGGGAAATACTCGAAGTGTCACCGAGACAGTCGAAAACTTGGTCAGGTAAACCGGGAATCGCAGCATCAGGATTTGGTGCGGGAGTCGGACATGGACCCAAGTTCACTTCTCGCATCAGAGCCAATAGCTCTGGATCGCGATCACCGGCAACCGGTTGCGCTTCACTGCTGCTGGAGTTCGAGCTTGCTTGATTTACTAATTCACCGGCCGTTTCCGAACTTGAACAAGCGCTCAACGAAATGGCAGCAGTCGCAAGGGCCACCGCGATGCCTCGACCTCTCCCAATGGTCAGGTAACGACTCATGCCCGACCTTGTGACTTAACTAATTTTTCGGCTTCGGCAGCATCAGTTGGTCCTTCACCGAATGACGGACATTTTTTTGCGACGGTACAGGCTCCGCATGCAGGTTTACGTGCATGACAGACGCGGCGACCATGCCACAAAACAAGATGTGACAGCTTTGTCCAATCTTTTGCCGGAAAAATAAGTTCGATGTCTCGCTCGATTTTCACCGGATCTGTGTGGGTTGTCCAACCGAATCTGCGAGCCAATCGACCAAAGTGGGTATCGATCGTCATTCCCGGAAGACCAAAAGCGTTTCCCATCACGACAAAAGCGGTCTTGCGACCAACGCCGGGAAGACTTACAAGTTCGTCAACCGTTGAGGGAACAAAACCGCCGAAATCGTGGGTGAGTTTGGCCCCCATCCCAATGAGGGTCGTCGCCTTCGCTCGATAGAAACCGGTTGGTCGGATGATTTCCTCGATCTCTTCTTGGCTCGCGGAGGCGTAGGCCCAGGCGTCGGGGTATTTGGCGAAAAGTACCGGGGTGACCGCATTTACCCGGCGGTCCGTGCATTGGGCGCTGAGGATTGTAGCGACAAGGAGTTCCAGCGGTGAGTTGAAATCCAGCTCCGGACCAGCATCCGGGTAGGTCTTGGCCAATTCACGGAAAATCCAACGAGCGTCCTTGATCAGCACCGGATCTGGGGCATTTGGGGGCTTTGGGGCGCTGCTCACCCTCCTAGATTAAGTCCCCGTGAAGTGGTTCACGCCCCCCGACCTGCACCAAGGTTCCTATGGATCCAATAAAGTGCCCCTTACTGGGACTTCCTAGTATTTTTCATGCAACAAACTTTGCCGAAAGGGTTACGCCGTGGATCACATGGATTCAGTCCTACATCAGTCACCGCTGTTTGCGACAGTGGATGACGACGGCGCCGCGGCTCTAATGGAACTACTCACCGAACAGGTTGTACCTAAAGGTGGAGTGATCTTCCTCGAAGGTGAGCCTGGTGATCAACTTTTTCTCATTTTAGAAGGCAAGGTCAAACTTGGACACGCATCCACTGATGGACGTGAGTCACTCATGGCAGTACTCGGCCCAGGTGAAATGTTTGGCGAACTGAGTCTGTTTGATCCAGGCCTTCGAGCAGCATCGGCAACAGCGCTCACCGAAGCTCGCGTGGTTCGCTTAGGCAATGCGCAACTCATGCCGTGGCTGGCAGGTCGTCCCGAGGTTGCTGCAGCACTACTGCAAGCACTTGCCCGCAGACTTCGACGCACCAATGAAGCCATGGCCGACCTTGTCTTCAGTGACGTTCCAGGTCGAGTAGCAAAAGCGCTGATGGAACTGGGTGAGAAGTTTGGCACCATGATCCCCGGTGGCCTCCTAGTAACACACGACATGACCCAAGAAGAAATTGCCCAACTTGTCGGCGCATCACGCGAAACGGTCAACAAGGCACTGGCAGACTTTGCCCAACGCGGCTGGATCTCTTTGGAGTCACGTCAAGTATTAATCCTTGACGTTGAAAGACTCGGTAAGCGCGCTCGTTAATTCAATCCGCGTTCGTTGTCCGGCAGCAGTGCTGGCCCACGGTTTGATAAAACTCAATCTCGTAAGCAGTCTGGGCACGCAGCCAGTGACCATCAGATAAACCAAAGAAGCGGCATAGTCTCAAGTCGGTATCTGCGGTGATCACGCGCTTACCGCTGACGATGTCACCTATGCGCTGAGCGGGAACGACAATTTCCTTAGCCAAACGGTAACGAGACAAGCCCATTGATCATTAATACGAATGCCCATCTGGCCTTTTCGACTGCCCTTAAGTACCTCCAGCCGATTTCCCGGAGGAACCCTCAAGTCGTCTAAGCGACCAGCGATGTTTAGCTGCCGGAGCTTTCGCCTAGCGATCGATGCACTGGACATTAACCTTCGCACCCGCTGTCCGCTAGCAAGACGCTCCGTCTCCTTGTTGGCAAATGAAACGATCACAACTTACATAGCAACGCGTAAGTTATTATAAACAAGTAGTCAGCCCAAAGCCTCGTTTTCAAGGTAGTGAAGTTGAGCTGCAACTGTTACCTCGGCAGCAATTCGAACACTTGGATCGACATTTGAGTAGACAAGATTGGTAATTGATTCAATCGTTGAATTGCCTTCTTTTAATGCTGCGCGAATTTGATCAAGTCGTTCAAGTCGGTGCTTTTCATAGAAATCAATTAGGGCAACGGGTGATTCAGACGTTGGTCCATGCCCTGGTAGCAGCATGGTGATCCCTTGGTCATTGCAATGATCGCGGAGTAGGCGCAGTGAGTCAAAGTATTCACTGAGAACACCGTCAGGGTGAGCAACGAGTGTTGTGCCACGACCCAAAATTGTGTCACCGCTGAGAAGATAGCGGCCCGAAGGCGAGTTAACGGTGATGCAGACACTGTCCGAGCTATGTCCAGGGGTGCGGTGCATGAGTAACTCAACCGAACCTAAATCAAGTCCAGAAATCTCCCTGCTCGCGATGACTGGCGCCCCAACGAGTTCTGACAGGTCGGGTGCTCCTTCGGAGTGGTCAATGTGCGCGTGGGTTAACACAATTGCGGCGATAGGACCTTGCGCTAACTGGGAAACCCGCTGCAAATGCTCCGGATTTGCTGGACCGGGATCAACGACTACCTGTCGACCGCCTACCTCACCAATGACATAGGTGTTTGTTCCTTCGAGCGTCCACGGAGAAGGATTAGGTGCTAACACACAGTTGACATCGGAGGCGATGACTCCACCGGTCCAAGCTGGCCTGTCTTCGTTGTTAGTCATGACTGCCTGTGGTTTCCTGTTTCGCCCTACCGACATTGGTTTGCATGAGTTCACCTGTGTGCCCGTTCACCAGATCCCAACGAATCTCACCTGAACTTTCAAGGGCAGGCCTTGGAAGCCTTGGCGCAATATCGCGCTTCAGCGCAAACTCGGTGAGTTGTTCAATATTTTTACTAATGCCTAACTCAGCAAGGGCGACCTGCGTTGGACGCAACATGGGGAGTGATCCGTCAAGTGATCTGGCGTGAGCTTGTGCTGGTGTCAACCACAGCATGTTATGCGCCTCAGTCGTTACCAAAGCGCCTTCCACGTGTTCCTCAACAATGGACAAATAGAAATGCACGTCGTACCGCATTGGTTCAACTTCTGGGGTGATCCAATGGTCAAGGGCTATCAGAGAGGTGAGTTCCAGTCCCACTTCTTCATGTACTTCGCGGATTGCACAAGCAATAAATGGGTCAGCGAATTCATGATCTCTCGGGTCAACTCGCCCCCCTGGAAAAACTGCCATGTTGGGAGCAAATGCCATGGTGGAACTGCGTTGCATGAGAAGCACCTCAAAACCAGAGTCCGCTGGTCGGGCAATCACAACGGTAGAGGCTGGTTCAGCGACAGGTATTTTCCACCGTCCATCGCCTGCAGCGACAGACCGCACACGTTCGGTTAGTGAAAGGAGTTCCACGTGCTATTTAAACTCAACAATCATGTCGACTTCAACAGGTGCTCCAAGGGGCAGAGCCGCAACACCGACTGCAGAGCGCGAATGCGCCCCGCCAAAAGCGATGCCCAATAAATTACTAGCGCCATTGATCACGGCAGGCTGCGAAGTGAATTCTGGTGTCGACGCAACAAATCCGGTAACTCGAACCACTTGGATCACTCGGTCCAGATCCCCGATTACGTTTTTGATTGCAGCAATGGCGTTCAATGCACACATCTGGGCCAGATCCGCACCTTGATCAACGTCGATGTCTTCACCAAGGCGACCTGTGGCCTGCAAGACGCCAGAAACCATGGGCAACTGACCGGATGTGTACACGTAGGAGCCGCTGATCACGGCGGGAACATAGGCGGCCAGCGGTGCTGCTACCTCCGGAACACTCAAACCCAATTCAGCTAATCGATTTTCAACGGTAGACATTTTTAGCCCTTTATCCCTTGGGACGTTTCAAGTAGGCAACCATGTTGTCAGGATTGGGACCCGGAACTACTTGAACGAGTTCCCAGCCGTCTTCTCCCCATGTATCAAGGATTTGCTTAGTTGCATGAATCAACAGCGGCACGGTCACATATTCCCAATTTGTCATGAGGTGAGCGTAACGCGCAGGAGGTAGGTACAGTGAACGTGTGCGAAATTGGCCTGAGGCAACCCTTCATGTTGTGACTGGTAAAGGTGGTACAGGTAAGACAACAATCGCTGCAGCATTAGCGATCGCCCTTGCCAAAAACGGTCACCGGACAATACTCATGGAAGTTGAGGGCCGGCAAGGAATCGCTCAACTCTTTGATACCCCTCCTCTGCCTTACGAGGAGCGCAAGATTGCCGTCGCACCGGGAGGTGGCGAAGTGTGGGCGCTGGCTGTTGACACCGAAGATGCGCTTCTGGACTACCTCGAGATGTTTTATAAGTTGCGCCGGGCCGGCTCGGCACTGAGCAAGATGGGTGCCGTGGATTTCGCAACCACAATCGCACCAGGTCTGGGTGACGTGTTACTCACCGGGAAAGCTTGCGAAGTTGTTAAACGCAAAGAAAAGAAACAAGACAATGCATACGACTATGTAATTCTCGATGCTCCCCCCACCGGACGCATCACTCGATTTTTGAATGTGAATGGTGAAATGTCTGGCCTTGCCAAGGTTGGTCCGATCAAATCACACGCGGATTCAGTCATGGCCGTGATCGCATCTGATCAAACGGCGATTCACTTGGTAACGCTCCTCGAAGAGATGCCGGTTCAGGAAACACTCGATGGCATAACTGAACTCGAAGAAAATAATCTTCCTGTTGGTGGAATTTTTGTCAATATGACCAGGCCACCACAACTTGATGCCGCTCAACGTGCAATGGCAATCGCCGAGGAACTTCCTCAACAAGAAATTGAATTAGACATTTCGCAATCAGGCTTAGCGCCGACACCTCAACTCATGGAAGCGTTACTCTCCGAAGCTAGTGACCATGCCGAGCGTGTTGATCTAGAAATAACTGAACTTGAGCGTTTGACCCAGTTGAGTCGCCCCATCATTGTTCTACCACTACTACCGAGTGGGATTGATTTAGGCGGGCTCTATGAACTTGCCGCCATCATGACCGCATCCGGAATTGGTGGGGAGTGAGCACATGACATTAGACATTGATGCGATTCTCACCAACCCTGACAAAAACATAATTGTGTGTACCGGATCAGGTGGAGTTGGTAAAACGACTACAGCAGCGGCATTGGGGCTCCGAGCCGCCGAACTTGGTCGCAATGTTTGTGTTCTCACAATTGATCCTGCCCGCAGACTGGCCCAAGCCATGGGACTCACCGAGCTTGATAACACTCCGCGTGCTGTTGTCGGAATCTCCAACGAATCAAACTCCAACGGTTCACTGAGCGCGATGATGCTCGACATGAAGCGCACATTCGATGAAGTCGTTGAGTCTCACAGTGACCCTGAGCGCGCTGAGAAGATTCTCAGTAACCCTTTCTATCAAGCACTTTCCTCGTCATTTGCGGGTACGCAGGAATACATGGCAATGGAAAAACTCGGACAGTTGCGCGCGCAATCTCAATGGGACCTGATCATCGTGGACACTCCACCAAGTCGCAATGCGCTCGACTTCTTGGATGCTCCGGCTCGACTCGGGTCATTTCTAGACGGGCGTTTGATTCGAATCATTACCGCACCCGCGCGAGGTGCCGGTCGTGGAATCGGCAGGATCGCAGCCCTCGGATTTGGGATCTTCACCAATGTCCTGAGCAAACTCCTCGGTGCACAAGTGCTCGCTGACGTGGGGAACTTTGTCGCGGATATCGATACAACTTTCGGTGGCTTCCGCGAAAGAGCCGATGCAACTTACGCACTACTGAAAGACTCCGGCACCGAGTTCATTGTTGTTGCGGCGCCCGAGCGGGACGCCTTGCGTGAAGCCGCCTACTTTGTTGAGCGACTCAACCAGGACTCAATGCCTTTGGGTGGTTTGATTCTCAATCGAGTTCAGGAAGTTCCCGAAACTGGACTCACCCAAGATCAAATTCTGGCCGCAGCCCAAAAACTCACAGCAGAAGGTCAAGGGCCATTGACAGCAGCGCTACTTGAACTTCACGCGCAGCGGATGGAAATTAAAGAACGACAAAAGCACCTTGCAATGCGATTCACCGCTGCTCACCCAAATGTTGCCGTACAACCAATTCCCGCCTTAGCGCAGGACGTGAATGATTTGGCCGGACTTCGACAAATTGGTGAAGCGTTGGCTAATCAGGGGATCACCTGGTAGATCACCTGGTGACTGTCTTGCCTAGCAGTTAGGAAGCGCGATCCGTTGCGCTCAGGAATGATTGGCGCTCATATTCGTTTTGTGCACTCATGAGAAGTGTCTTCCACGAGGAGACATTGGGACGACGACGCAGTAGCGCCCGACGTTCCCGCTCGGTCATGCCGCCCCACACGCCAAATTCAACCCGGTTGTCCAAGGCGTCCGAGAGACATTCTGTGCGAACTTCACAGCCCAAACAAATCGCCTTCACGCGGTTCTGGGCGGCTCCTTGGACAAAGAGCGTGTCCGGATCGGTGTTGCGACAAGCTGCATTTACGGCCCATTCGGTTGCAATCGACATATGTGCGCTTACTCCTCATCTAGGTGCCCCCAGCGAAACCCCTGGGCACATATACCCTTCGCTGCCGTACCTGCCGAACTATGCTCCGCTAGCAACCGAGAGTCAATAGTTTTTTATTTTGGGAAATTTTGCACAAAGTCCCCCCATGGATTCCCCCATAAATCGGGGCCCCATTCGGGACATGAGGGATGCCCTTGGAGATCGGGAACGAGGGACCTACCCTTAACGTCCTATGGTCATGCCTCATGAAAGACGCACCACAGGCGCGATTGCGTCGACTGTGGGGGCAATTGTGGGCATTTCAGTCCTAGCCGGCCTTCTCGTCGGGCTCATGCTCATCCCCTTCGCAGGCAGCCTTGGAGTGCTCACCCGCGACGTTGTCCGGGACTTCGAGTCCCTCCCCGATGAATTGAACACCCCGCCGTTACCCGAACGAAGTGTGATCCTGGCTTCCGATAGTTCAGTTTTGGCCACCATCTATTACCAAAATCGAATTGAAGTCCCCCTGGAAAGCATCGCCCCCATCATGCGACAGGCAACCGTCGCTGTGGAAGACGCCCGCTTCCTTGACCACAATGGCGTGGACTTCCGTGGAATCGTCCGAGCGGCAGCGTCCAATGCCAGTTCCGGTGAAATCTCTGAAGGCGCCTCCACCCTGACCATGCAGTACGTCAAAAACGTTTTGGTGAATCAGGCGACCAGTGCTGAAGAACTTGACGCCGCGCGCGGAGACAGCTCAGCCCGCAAAATCAAAGAGGTTCGGTTGGCTCTGGCGCTGGAGAAACGATTTACTAAAGGGGAGATCCTTTCCCGCTATCTCAACATTGCCTATTTCGGATCAGGTGCCTACGGAATCGAAGCCGCTTCACGGCGCTACTTTTCAAAGCCAGCCGCGAACCTCACCCTCGCCGAGGCCGCCACACTGGCCGGAATTGTTCAACGACCAACTTCCTATGATCCAATTCGCAACCCTGAACTCTCGGCTGAACGCCGAAATGTTGTGTTAGATCGCATGGCTTCCCTCGGTTACATTTCTGTGGCCGACTCCGAACGTGCCCAAAAAATTCCCATGCAAGCACTCCTGAACCCAACCCAGGTCTCCAATGGCTGTACCTCAAGTTACGCACCCTTTTTCTGTGATTACGTTCTGCAATCGATCCGTGAAAACAATATCTTCGGTGAGACCCCCGAACAACGTGAAGCTTTCCTTCGTCGAGGTGGCTACACCATCACAACAACGCTTGATCCGACTGTCCAAAAAGCAGTAACTCAAGTCGTTAACTCCACTATTCCTATTGATGACCCAAGTGGCAAGGCCGCAGCTATCTCAATGGTTCAACCTGGCACCGGGCAAATAATTGCTATGACGCAAAACCGTAACTGGGGAACTAGCGGTCGAGGGAATACGACCTACAACTACAACGCGCCCCAAAGCATGGGCGGAACTATTGGAATGCAAGCAGGGTCGACCTTCAAAATTTTCACCCTTGCCGCTGCACTTGAGGCAGGGATTTCACCGAACGAATACATCAGTTCCCCAAGTCCGAACACATTTACCAACTTTAGAAACTGTGACACGGGGGCGATCTACGAACCAGTAACGGTACGCAATTCGACAACGTCCGGCACTCTCAATATGGCGCAGGCGACAGCCTATTCAACGAATACATACTTCATGGCAATTGAAGAGCGTACGGGGATTTGTCGACCCGCGGATATTGCCGAGTCACTTGGCGTAACGCTTGGCAACGGAGACCCACTCTTGCGCGTACCTTCATTTACGTTGGGAACCATGGAGATTGCGCCACTTTCCCTAGCAAATGCCTATGCCACCTTTGCCGCCCATGGTCGCTACTGCGAACCTGTTCCCATTCTAGAAATTCGGGATCGTGATGGCGCAAAACTCCCGATCCCCAACGGCGACTGCCGCCAAGTCTTGGATCGAGAGGTCGCTGATGGTGTCACCGTGATGCTTAACGGCGTTGTCGACGGTTACATCTCCGGAAGAACAGGTGCCGCCATGAATCTGGGTGATCGACCTGTAGCTGGGAAAACAGGTACAACGAATGAATCCGCAGCAGTCTGGTTTGCCGGCTACACACCGCAGGTTGCTTCAGCCGTATGGGTGGGCGACCCGCGCGGAGGTTACGCGTTCCCTCTCAAGGACATCACTATTAATGGGAAGTATTACCGACAGGTTTACGGCGGAACACTTCCCGGTCCTATCTGGAAAGAGTCGATGCTTGCCGCATCGGCCAATCTTCCGATTGTTAATTTTGATTTGCGCACCCAATTCACGGTCGCGCCTTACGCGGCCCCAAAGAAAGAGGAACCATCGGAGGAAATTTTTATCCCTGAGGGCGAGGCAACTTTTGACAATACGGATCCAGACTCACTTCAAGTTCCTGGGGAAGATCCAGCTCCTGAACTTGAAGTTTTCGAAAACCCTGCTCCTGAAGTGCCCCCCACCGACAATCTAGTTCCCTAATTGATGAGAGCTTGCTTTACTAAACCTGCAACGAGCCCACCGTCAGCACGTCCCTTGACCTGTGGCTGAACAATCTTCATGACAGCACCGATTGCAGCACCACCGGTAACTCCACTTCCAGATACCTGATCTACCGCGGCAGCAACAATCGCTTCAATCTCGCTTTCGCTTAACTGCTCTGGCAAGTACAGAGAGATCACTTCGAGCTCTGCATTCTCACGTGCCGCCAATTCGGGACGATTGGCATCCGTGTAGGCCAAAACACTTTCGCGTCGCTTCTTTCCTTCACGAGCAAGTACCGTGAGGACATCCTCGTCGGTGAGAATTTTTGACTCTTTCCCCGACACTTCCTCATTTGTAATCGCCGTAAGCACCATGCGCAGGGTTGCTGATTTGAGTTCATCACGCGCCTTAATCGAGGTGGTCAAATCAGCTTTTAGTTGAGCCTTGAGGTCAGTAGACATATGGGCATTGTTCCACTCTCTGACAGCGGGTGGGAATATGGTCACATGGTTTCAACAATTAAGGCACTGACAGTGACCGCCGCTGCAGGCCTTGGAGCGTTGGCCTACGCACACCTTGAAACAAAGAGATTCACCCTTCGCCGAATTCATATTCCCGTTCTTGCACTTGGCCAAGCACAAATTCGACTTCTCCATATTTCCGATTTACACATGGTCCCCGGGCAAAAAACAAAATCTCAATGGGTGCGTTCGCTGGCATCGCTCAATCCCGATGCAGTTGTTGCAACCGGAGACTTCCTTTCACATGAAGACGGTGTTTCCAGTGCCCTCAATGCCCTCGATCCACTGCTTGATCTACCGGGCGCCTTTGTCTTGGGTAGTAACGATTACTACGCGCCCAAACCGATCAACCCAGCTAAATACCTGTCTGGGCCGAGCCAGCTCACGCCAACACGACCCATGCTGGATTGGAAACCACTTGCCAACGGAATGACTAGTCACGGGTGGCTTGACCTCACCAATACTCAAATTGATTGGAAAGTAGATGGGCGACTCATCAGTGTCAAGGGTGTTGACGACCCACATATTGATCGGGACGACTACAACGGAATCGCTAATGAGTTCAATGGTGAAGCTGATCTCACTCTTGGTGTTGTTCACGCGCCCTACCTTCGGGTGCTGGACGCGATGGCAGCGGACAACACCCAATTGATTCTCGCCGGTCACACTCACGGTGGACAACTTCGCGTTCCCGGCTACGGCGCCCTTGTTACCAACTGCGATCTCGACACCAAGCGTGCGCGTGGGCTGTCTCAACACCGCAACTCAGCCCTTCACGTGTCGGCTGGACTGGGATGTTCACGCTATGCACCATTTAGATTTGCTTGTCCGCCGGAGGCAACTCTGATTACACTCACTTCACGTGAGGAAAAGTAGTCACTCCTCAGCGTTTGCCACGGGGTGTGGCGCAGCTTGGTAGCGCGCTTCGTTCGGGACGAAGAGGCCGTGGGTTCGAATCCCGCCACCCCGACACAATCCTTTGAGTGCCGTTGCCTAAAGTTTCAGGGTGATTGACCGACGGCCAACCCGCAGTGACCTAGGTCCAACGACTCGGGAGTACGTCAAGTCAATGGGCTGGCGTTCTGTCAACTTCCACACCCACATTTCACTCGTTAACAAATATGTTTATGTGGAAGTTCCCAAAGCTGGGTGTGGAACTATGAAAGCAACCCTTGGCGCACTTGAAGGCGCCCGGCTCAATGAAACGCACGCCCAACGTTTCTTGGACAAGCCGCACAACGGTGTTAAGTCTGGTGCGCATGTGCGTCCCTATCAACTCCCCAGCGATCTGTTGGAAGAAGTGTTCACCGGAAAGAGTTACAAGCGCTTCACTGTCGTTCGGGATCCAGGTACACGGGCGTTGAGCGGTTATCTGGAAAAGATTATGCAAGGACTGCGACAGAGTGAGGAAATCACTGAAGCCCTGGGCGGTAAAGCTGCTGACACCGTTACATTTGAAGAGTTCCTCCAGGTTATCGCTGGCCAATCCTCTCGCGAACAGGATCCACATTGGCGCAGACAAAGTGACCACATTGGATTCGGGATAATTAATTACGATTCAATCCTTCACCTTGAAGACCTTGACAAATCATGGAATCAGGTCGCCCAATTGACGAGCACACCAGATCTTGACGGACAGTTCTATTGCAAGAAATCAACACATGCGGGAACACGAACCGACGAATACTTCACGACCGATGCTATCGAATTGATTTCACACATTTATTCAGCTGATTTCTTGAATCTCAATTACACGTCAAACAAGTAGTTCGGCAATTTGCACAGCGTTCAATGCTGCGCCCTTGCGTAGATTGTCACTGCTTATAAAAAATACAAGACCCTTTTTCCCATGCGCACTTTGGTCTTGACGGATCCGACCAACGAATGTTGGATCAGCCCCCGCCGCTTGCAGTGGAGTGGGTATATCAGTGAGTTCAACGCCCGGAGCTCCGTTTAACACTGCAGCTGCTTGTTCTGGAGTGATGTCACGTGAAAATTCGGCATTAATGCTGAGCGAATGACCGGTGAAGACCGGAACACGAACGCACGTTCCTGAAACAAGTAGATCAGGGAGACCCAAAATCTTTCGGCTCTCGTTACGCAGTTTTTGCTCTTCATCAGTTTCTTCGCTGCCGTCTGCAACTATTGCGCCAGCAAGTGGAATCACGTCAAATGCAATTGTGCGAACGTACTTTTCAGGTTCAGGGAAACTAACGGTACCTCCGTCATGTGTGAGGCCGGCAACATCTTGAGTCATTGCGGCTTCAACCTGAGACTTCAATTCGTGAACGCCTGCAAGCCCGCTTCCAGATACAGCCTGGAAGGTGGTCACAATTAAGCGCTGCAAGCCCGCGAACTCATTGAGAACCTTGAGCACCGGCATGGCCGCCATGGTGGTGCAATTCGGGTTGGCAATAATACCTTTTACTGCATTTTTGACTTCCTGCGGATTCACTTCGCTGACCACGAGCGGTACATCCGGATCCATACGCCAGGCTGAGGAGTTGTCAATCACTATCGCACCGGCCGCAGCAAATTTAGGCGCCAATTCCTTTGAGGTGCCACCACCTGCAGAAAAGATAGCAATGTCTATTCCTGACAAATCAGCGGTTGCCGTGTCCTCAACAACATACTCTTCACCCTTCCAGGTGATGGTTTTTCCCGCTGAGCGGGCAGAAGACATGACACGCAATTGATCAACTGGGAAATTCCGTTCGGCGAGGAGACGAAGAACAACTGCGCCAACCTGGCCGGTTGCGCCAACAACTGCAACATTTTTACCAGCCATAGCTCTAGCGACCTGTTCCTGCATAGACAACCGCTTCGCCGTCGGAATCCAGTCCGAAGGCTGTGTGTAATGCCTCAACCGCAGTGTTGGCCAAATCAGCGCGCGTAACAATCGAGATCCGGATCTCCGAGGTTGAAATCATTTCAACGTTTACTCCGGCATTTGCTAGTGCAGTGAAGAAGTCTGCGGAAACACCCGGGTGCGAGCGCATGCCGGCGCCAACGAGTGAGACCTTTGCAATCTCCTTGTCCACGTTGAGTGACTCAAAATCAATGGTTCCTCGGGCTGCATTCAATGCTTCCATCGCAGTACTCACCGAATCCGCAGGGCAAGTAAATGTGACATCGGTTCGCCCGGTTGCCGTTGAAGACACGTTCTGAACAATCATGTCCAGGTTTACTTTTGCATCGGCTAGTGCTCGGAAGATGGCCGCGGCCTCACCCGGTTTGTCGGGGACCCCAACGACGGTGATTTTTGCATCTTTGATGTCTGCGGCTACACCTGAAATAATTGGTTGCTCCACGAGCTTTCCTTCCTTGAATGCTTCAGCAACACCTTGGGCTGAAAGAACCCACGTGCCTTCTTCTTGTGAAAATGATGAACGGACGTGAATCGGAACATTGAATCTCCGGGCGTACTCAACACAGCGCAGGTGCAGGACTTTCGCGCCAACCGCAGCAAGCTCGAGCATTTCTTCGTAGGTGATGAAATCAATCTTTGACGCTTTCTTCACAACTCGTGGATCCGTTGTGAAGACTCCGTCAACATCGGTGTAAATCTCACACGCATCAGCTTCGAGGGCTGCAGCTAGTGCGACCGCCGTGGTGTCAGAACCCCCACGACCAAGGGTCGTAATGTCTTTTGTGTCTTGGGCGACCCCCTGGAAACCGGCCACAATCGGGATGGCGCCTTTCTCCAGAGCCTCCGTGATCCGCCCCGGTGTTACATCGATAATCCGTGCTGCACCATGTGCGGAGTCGGTAATTAATCCAGCCTGGGATCCGGTGTAGGAACGCGATACGGCACCCAAGTCAGAGATTGCCATGGCCAGAAGTGCCATCGAGATTCGCTCTCCTGCAGTGAGCAGCATGTCCAACTCACGTGCCGGTGGCAGAGGTGACACTTGCTGGGCGAGTTCCAGCAATTCATCGGTTGAATCCCCCATTGCGGAGACGACCACAACCACTTCATGGCCGGCCTTCTTCGTGTCAACGATTCGCCGAGCAACGCGCTTCACACTCGCGGCATCAGCAAGGCTGGAACCACCATACTTTTGAACGATTAGGGACACGGAATTAAGTTTAGTCGCAGCGGGTATCGTGGGTAATGAGCGCCAATCACGATCGGGGATCACATGGCCAGCACACACGCAATAAGTGCCCGAAATGTCACCAAGACTTACGGGGATTTCACTGCACTTGCAGATGTTTCACTCCAAGTAGATCCCGGCGAATGCCTTGCCCTACTTGGCCCCAATGGCGCCGGAAAAACTACTCTGACCGAGATCCTCGAAGGTTACCGAGAGCGCGACAGCGGGGAGGCCGAAGTCCTCGGGGTTGACCCCGGCAAGCCAACCGGTGCATGGCGGGCAAAAATTGGAATCGTTTTACAGAATGCAAGTGACATGCCGGACCTCACCGTTGAGGAGACAATCAAGCAATTTGCCCGTTATTACCCGAACCCAGCGAACCCCGAGCACGTGATTGCCGCGGTTGGGCTGACCGATAAGTCACGTTCACGCAATGGCAAACTCAGCGGCGGTCAGAGACGAAGGCTCGATGTTGCTCTGGGGATAATCGGGAACCCCGACGTACTTTTTCTTGATGAACCGACAACCGGTTTCGATCCCGAAGCACGCCGCGAGTTCTGGGTGCTCATTGACCGTCTCAAATCAGAAGGCACGACGATCCTGCTAACAACCCACTACCTAGACGAAGCCCAATACCTTGCCGACCGAGTGGCGGTCATTGCACGAGGTCGAATAGTCGCAGAAGGATCACCTGAATCAATCGGCGATAGAAGAGACGCAATCGTGGGTTGGAGTGAAGACGGGCGCGAGATGAGCGTCCCCACCAACGAACCCACCGCATTCATCGCGCAACTCGGCCTCAGGTTTGAGGCTGAAATCCCCAACCTCTCCGTGCGCCGGTCCAGTTTAGAAGATGCCTACCTTGAATTGATCGCGCAAGACCGTGACCTCGATAGTGGTGATCAATCATGACCTTCCCTCGCATTCGCACAATGCAATTGAGTGCATTAAAGATGGGCATGGGCAGAGTCGGCATTGAGCTTAAACAATTCTTCAGAGACCGTGAATCTGCGGTTTTCAATTTCCTTCTGCCTATGATTCTGCTGGTAATTTTTGGTTCAGTATTTAGTGGACAGGATCTCGGGGGATCCGGCATTACATTTTCGCAGTACTTTGTTGCGGGAATGATCGCCTCTGGGATTCTTTATACATCCTTTCAAAACCTTGCTATTGCTATTCCGATGGAGCGTGAAGACGGGACACTTAAACGCCTTCAAGGGACACCTTTGCCGCCCGCGGCATTTTTCATCGGAAAAATCGGAATGGTTTTTGTGGCCTACATTGCCCAGGTCACCATCTTGATCGCTGTGGGAGTTCTCTTTTTTGGAATCGATATTCCAACAACACCTTTGGCAATCTTCACTTTTATTTGGGTGAGTGTTCTGGGACTCATTGCTTTCACTCTGCTCGGGATCGCGTACTCGGTTGTCCCGAAACAAGGACGGGGTGCCGCCGCATTGGTTACCCCGGTTGTTCTAGTTCTGCAATTCACTTCAGGTGTGTTCTTTGTCTTCAGCGATCTCCCCCAGTGGATGCAGTCCTTCGCTTCACTATTCCCACTGAAGTGGCTCACTCAAGCAATGCGCAGTGTTTTTTTGCCGGACTCCGCGGCAGCTATGGAGGTTAGTGGTTCGTGGGAACTGGGAATGACTGCAATTGTGCTCGTGATCTGGATTATTCTCGGGGCTTTGCTGGCGACCTTCTTTTTCCGATGGACACCGCGGGGCGAGAACTAAGATCCGACCGTTCGTCGACCAGCGAATGCCCGACCTAAGGTAATTTCGTCGGCGTACTCCAAATCCCCGCCAACAGGTAGCCCACTTGCCAGCCTCGAGATCACCAATCCCAACGGCACGAGCATGCGAGACAGATACGTCGCGGTTGCTTCGCCTTCAAGGTTGGGATCAGTTGCCAAAATGACCTCGGTGACACTTCCATCAGCTAGGCGGGGCATTAATTCCCGGATCCGAAGGTCATCGGGGCCAATGCCGTCTATCGGGTTTATTGATCCACCGAGAATGTGGTACCGACCACGAAACTCGCGGGTCTTTTCAATGGCCACGACGTCTTTGGGTTCCTCAACAACGCAAATCACGCTTGGATCCCGCTTGGGGTCGAGGCAAATTCGACAGTGTGTGCTCTGGGCAACGTTCCCGCATACCTCGCAAAACTTAACTTTCTCCTTGACTTCAAGAAGGACTTCAGCGAGACGCTTTACGTCGTCTGAGTCGGTACTCAGAATGTGGAACGCTATTCGCTGAGCACTCTTAGGGCCCACGCCAGGCAGACGCCCCAATTCGTCAATTAGGTCTTGAACAATTCCTTCATACATGTGGGTTAACCATTCTCAATCTCACCTATTGACACGCCACCTAATTCTTTCGCAATCAGGTCGGCGCCGGTTACTTCCTCGGAGGAGGAGTCATCCATGCTGGGGGTGTCATCTTCTTCGACCTTCGTGACAACCACGTTGCCACCGACAGTGTTTATTGAACCCGTAACACCCATGGCCCCCAATACGACATCAATCTTTGTGTCAACCTGCAACACATCAAGGATTGCCTGACGCAGGCGTTCGTCATGTCCGCCGGATTTCACGTTGTTGTAGCGACCAGAGTCTTTGACGCCAACCGCCAAGACGCCGTTCTCAAATGACAGCGGCGTTGACTCCGTGAATCCCATCCAGGCAACTCGCGAATATTTCAACAGCGCATCCATGACCGCAGGCCACATAACGCTAAACGAGGAAACATTGGTGGTGTCGGGATTTGAAGTAGGAGCCGGAGCCGTCACCGTTACCGGAGCCACCTCCTCCACCACAACGTCTTTGGGCTTCCCGGGCTTCTTGGGTGGCGCTGGGACATTTGTTGCAGCCTGTGCAGGCGCGGCTGCAGGAGCAGCTTTAGGAGCCAGGGCAGGAGCGGCCGCAGTTGCGGGCGCAACCGCAACCTGTCGGGCTGGTGCATTCACCAATTGGTGACTCACAACGCCACCACGTTCAAGTTGCTCAAGCCGAACCCGAAGCCCATCGGTTGAATCATCTGTTGCAGGGAGAAGCAGTTTGGCCATGAGTAGTTCAAGTTGGAGTCGCGGCGCCGTTGCTCCCTTGATCTCACTCAGCGCACGATTCACAAGATCACCGGCACGCGCCAACTCAGCTGCACCAATGCGTGATGCTTGCTCTACTTCGGTGGCGATCACTTCTTCGGGTGCATGAATCAATCCACTCTCAGCAGCCCCAGGGATGCTTTGCAAAACAATAAGGTCACGGATTCTTTCCAGTAGATCAGTGACAAATCTCCGTGGTTCATTGCCTGACTCAATAACACGATCGACTGCATTAAACAATGCAGCTCCGTCACGATCAATGAGTGCATTGACAGTTTCATCGAGCAATGCAGCATCCGTCATGCCTAACTGAAGTACCGCTTCTTGGTAAGTTACACCTTCAGGTCCACAACCAGAAATAACTTGACCAAGAATTGACAGTGAATCGCGAACGCTACCTGCACCTGCGCGGGCAATGAGCGCGAGTGCTGCGGGATCAGCCGGAATATTTTCACTCGCACAAATTTTCGCTAAATGTTCTTGCAGGATTTTCACTGGGACAAGCCTGAAGCCGTAATTGTGAGTCCGTGAACGAATCGTTGGTAATACTTTGTCAGCTTCTGTCGTTGCAAAAATGAAACGCACGTGCTCGGGTGGCTCTTCAACCAACTTCAACAACGCGTTAAAACCGGCGGTTGAAATCATGTGAGCCTCGTCGATTATGTACACCTTGTAACGCGACTTCGCCGGTCCGAACATTGCGCGTTCCCGCAAGTCACGAGTGTCATCGACGCCACCGTGGCTGGCGGCATCAAGTTCAATAACGTCAATTGAACCCGAACCTATCGCGGACAAGTCAATGCAACTTTCACAGACACCGCATGGATCCGGGGTTGGCCCCTGCTCGCAGTTCAGGGAGCGGGCGAGAATTCGTGCTGTTGACGTCTTGCCGCACCCACGTGGGCCCGAGAGTAGGTAGGCATGGTGCATTCGATTGTTTTCCAAGGCCCTGCGCAGTGGGCCGGTTACGTGGTCTTGACCGACAACCTCACCCAACGTTGCGGGGCGATACGACCGATAGAGAGCCATGTGTGATGTGGCGGATTGAGATGTGGCGGGGGACGCCGTCTCGCTCTTTTTTGCCACTCGTCCACTCTACACAGTCACCCCAACCGAGGATCCCGAAAACAACCCTGCCCGGCTTCCTCGAAGGAATGCCGGGCAGAGCGTCGAGATATTAGTTATTGGGAAACAACAAATATTCCCTTGTTGTTGACATTAAGAATTTCGACAGGAACCTCGGTGCGGTTGCCGGTCTTCTTCTTGAAAGTGATTGAACCCGTAGCGCCTTCGTAGTTCTTCGTGGAAAGAACCGCTTTCTTCAGCGCCTTGTAATTCGTGGTACCGGCCTTTTTTATTGCTGCTGCCACTACATAGACCGAGTCGTAGGTGAAGTCGCCCCAAACACCTGGCTGCTTTTTGAACTCTTTGACATAGGCCTTGGTGTACGCCTTCGCGGAGGGCAACTGCGGAGCTGCAGGAACACCACTGAATGTGCAATGCTGCGCGGCCGCAAGCCCTGCTTCAGAGACGAATGCTGGATCAACATTTGCTAGACCCATGAAGCATGCCGTTGTTGGTGCAGTTGCCAATAGTTCACGAGCGAGGATTGAACCCTCTGGGTAGTAGGTGCTGGAATAGATCATTCCTGGACTGGATGCCAAGGCCTGTGTGATTTGAGCTGAGTAACTCGCATTGCCCTCTGGAACGGAAATTTGTGTTACCGAGATTCCTTTCGCGGTCAACCCAGCTGCGGTCTGCGAGGCAATAGATGATGTGTAATCAGAAGGATCAACCAGCATGACAACCGACTTAACACCGGTCGAGCTGATGTAATCAATTTCAGCCGGCGCGATTTGTGAGTTCATCGGCTGGGTGGTTGCGCCAAACCCTTGGGTTTGCAGAGAAGATGTCATACGCATTGGGAAAATCTTGTTCTTGACATAAATCGGCAGGTTCACAACTCCGACACTCGAGTTATAAGGACCAACAACGACATGTGCGCCAGCTTTTTTCGTTGCGGTAACAGCGGCTTTAGCTTTATCGGGGTTTGCTTGATCATCGATTCCCACGATTTTGATCATTTTGCCCAATACCCCACCGGCTGCATTGATCTGCATTGCTGCCAGTCGTGCTCCTCGCAATTGATCCTTGCCGTTGTTGGATTGATCACCTGTGAGAGGTGCTTCCAGGGCAACAACAATCTCTGACGTGTGCGTGGCCTGCGCAGGTAGCGCGGTCATGGTCGCGGCAAATGCACCTGCGAAACCGATGACGGCTGCTGATCGGAGGGTCTTTCTTAACATGTTGTTCCTTCCTAGGAAACTTCGTTGAAGGTGTTACAAGGAAACGGTAGCCACTCTTAAGTGCGACCAACACCGTGGAAACACGGTGGTCGCAAGGGACTCCCCGCGCACCTATCAGAGCCCACCTGCCCTTGCTGCCTTCCGGCCCTGGGGGATTCAGCGAGATGACACCACGCGAGGAGTCAGGGGAGAGGTTACGCCTAGGGCAGTAATTAGGCACACAGTGGTTAGGGGTAACCTCCCCCACGGAGGATTCGCCTAGTGGCCTATGGCGCTCGCTTGGAAAGCGGGTTGGGTTAACGCCCTCAGGGGTTCGAATCCCCTATCCTCCGCCAGAGCAAGCCCTCGGAAAAAAGGGCGGTCCACCCGGACCGCCCTCTTCACTTGTTCGACTAGATCTTGATCCACAGTGAGGGTGCATAGATCCAATTGGGGTCACCCACACCGGTGTGCGGCTGAACAGCCCGATAGGTGCTGCCGTTGAAGGTCACCGTGTCACCCGCCCCGTAAGAGCCTGTTGCATTCCAGACAGATGCTGTCGGACTTGGCTCCGGACTTGGCTGCGGAGTAATTGTTGCAGCCGTGCCTAACTTGGTCCATAGTGATTGGGCCGTGATCCAGTTCGGGTCGCCTACTCCACGGTGTGTTTGAACAGCTTCGTATGAACTGCCGTTATAGGTGACGCGGTCTCCCTTGATGTAAGCAGCCGCCGCAGACCAGGTCCCCGTTGCCGGTGTCACAGGCTCCACAACAGCCTCGGATTTTGTGGTGATGCTCAAGGTGTTGCTGACTGGTGAAATGTTTCCCGCACCATCGACAGCGCGCACCACATAGCGGTAAGAACTCCCAGGCTGTAACCCAGAATCAGTCAGTACAAGTTTGTTCGTAGTACCAATCACTACTCCATCACGTGACACCTGATAACCCGTTACAGCAACATTGTCCGTTGCCGTATTCCACATCAAATTCACACTCGACTCTGTAACACCCATCGAATGCAAGTTCGTAGGCGTCGAAGGGGGCATCGAGTCAGAAGGACCGCCAATTACGTTGACATCAATAACGTTGTAAAAAGCATTTACAGTGTTTGACACATCCCAAACCGCAAGAATTACGTGATAGCCAGTTCGATTCGAGGGCACAGAAATCGTGTGATACGGATTTGTATTTGCTGGCGAACCATCATGTGTGACTTCACCGATGAGTTCGAAAGCACCTCGGTCCAAAGGAGCGTTGACATCCCAGCCTGGCTTGGTCATGTAATAGTGCCACTTTGCAGTGTTGTGTGGAGCGGTATAGGTCCAATCAAAGCGCAATGGGCCCGCCGTGATGTCCGTCTTGGTCCATCGGGTTTCGCTCTGTTGATCAAGATTGCCACCAAACTGGCCGCCTGCTGAAGCGATTTTCCCATCAACGGGTCCGCCGACCGGAAATCCTTTGAGGTACTCAAGACTTTGCGGCTCGTACACGATTGCACCACAATTTGTGTTCTTCCCGAGCTTGCACATGATCGAACGGCTTTCAGGTGCATTGACATAGCCGTGTGCATTCGCAGGGACCGCAAAGGCCGCGCCCGTTAAAACCAGTGCGAATGCAGATAGACCAGTCAGCCCAAGTCGAACGACACGCATCATTTCTCCTCAATATATAAACCTGGATGTCAGTGTCAGATGGTTCCAACACGCAATGCGGATTTGACGCAAAGAATCTGTAAGTGGTTCCAATGCGATTGTGACGAAATAGATGTCTGCTCAGAAGTGACACAGTGTCAAATTGATTAACACGGGACGTGCCAGTTAGCGGGTAATTTTATTCTCCCGCGAAGCGCTCCCGGATAACACGCCCGCTACAAATACACCACCGACTAAAACCGCAACTGTGATCGTGAGGAACAGGGGCGGGCCATAGGACCAGACGATGTCTGCTGAAAACAAGTTGTTGACACCATTTGAGCTATCCGCTGCAGCCGATGAATAACGGTGGGCATTCGTCCAGATCGCCAAACTGCTGGAAATCCAGAGTCCGAGCATGATCACAATTGCGGGGGCTCGTTGAATCTCAATGGGTTTTTTGACTCGCGCCGGAATCATCACGACGGCAATAAACACCGCGAATAATGGCACCAGGTACCGGGATTGCACAACTTCACCGACCGCGATTCCCTGTGTTTGCATGAAGACCAGCGGGAAACCAATAAAAGCAATGAAGGTCACGGTAAGGGCAACAACTTTATTCACCCACAGGTGGGAAAGCCCAACATATGCAATCGCGCCGATAACCAAAAGACCAATAACCGAGATGAATGAAGGGAGCGGGGTGTCGTTCCACCCAAGTGGCCAACCACCCACTATCCCTTGTACCAAATAGGGGAACTCAACGAGATTGGTCAACAGCAAGTTTGATGTTTGCTCGGAAGTTCCCAGTTCACCTGAAGCCTGGATCGGAGTCACCATAAAATACGTGACCGCTCCAGCAACCGCCAACATCACCAATAACACTGAAGCTGGGACGTGACCGATGATCCTGCGTCCACCGGCCAAGGCGAATACAGCAACAGCGGTCATACTGAGAAATGCAGCTGAATCAACACGTGAAGACATCGCCATGAGCGCGCTGACACACAGCGCCATCGCGGTTAACCACGTTCCTGGCTGTCTCCATGAACGTCGATACAACAACGCCAATCCAAATGCGAAGAAAAAGAGTGTTCCTGAAATCGCCCACCCACTGGGATTAGTGGAAGCCACCAAGAACATCCCTAACGGAATAAACGTCACAGCAATCGCAATCAATGTAGCCTGCCGTATTCCATTGGGAACAACACGAATCAGTACAGCCATGAGTGCCGACACCATGAACACACTGAAAAGACGCATGAGATAAATGGATTTTTCAATGTCAGTACCTACAAAAACAGACATGACGCTGTAGTAACCACCTGGATATAACTGTTGAATGTTATTCACTCGATCGGTCAAGATCATTTCGGTGGAATTCACTTCACTAAACGTGCAATCACCTGTGACATCAGGTTTGGTTGCAAAACAAAACGCCGAATTCACGGCACCCGCAGCAATCACAAACTTTCGTGGATCTAGCCCCGTGTCCGCACACGCCTGATCCTTATCACCTTGGGCACACCAAATGGAGGCTAAGTGATAATCGTCGTCGGGAGCCGATGCCACCGGTGAGGTCACCGCCCACGCTGAACCCAACAAAAAGAAGGAAAGGGGCAGCCACACCCACTTCCAAGCTGATAGTCGGTGGCTCACACGCTCACCCTACGGTGCCGCGCATGAATCCAAGCACCGACAACTGCATAAATGAACCTCTAGTGAGCCTTAATGGAATTCTCGTTGCACGGTCTAGAAGACGAGCATTTCGTTGATCTGAACCACTGGGATTGAGTCGGTGAAGTTTGGGATATCCGCTTGAGTCTCTGCTCCATGGGTGACCAGCGCCGCTACCAGGCTTTCCATGTTGTCAAAGTAGAGCTCCGTGATGACCCCAAATGTGGGTGCGCCTTCACCACCGTCAGAGACGCCTTTGAATACGCGCGCATCACGTTGGCCCATCGGCTCGAATAGCCTGTTGACAAGTGAGAGATGCGATTTCAGGTAGTAGTCCATATTGAATGTTGTACCCGGAGTCAACGGGTACAGGACGGAGATGACAAACATGTGTTCCTCCTTCTTGTGAATTGGGTGAATGCGACCTGCCACTATTCCGTGAGCTAGGTGGCATAAACCCCGCTGTTGTTTGCGGCCAGGATGTCAGTGTAGCCCTCATGTTGGCCTCGGTCATGAATTTTGAGAGGGCGAAAGAATCCGTCAAGCCGGGCATTTGTACAGTTCTCTGCGGTGGCGTGTCCGAGCGGCCAAAGGAGCGCGCCTCGAAAGCGCGTGTGGGGGCAACCTCACCGTGGGGTCAAATCCCACCGCCACCGCCACGGCTTCCTACGAAACTAGTGACGCTCAGGTTACGAAGACTCATGTACAAGTTCCTGCAGGCACGGCCTTCTTTGTGAAGTTTCTCGGCCACTCTTCCGCCCTCGAGACACGTTCCACCACAGATAACGATTTTTTTTAGTTCATTCCTTGTCCTATTCCTGAATAGTGGTCTGGGATTTCCTTCTGAGCACGGACAGTGCCGATATGGACCACACTGCCCACGTGGTCCTGCGAGGCTCGATTAGGAACAGCGAAAGACCCGTAGGACCGGAGCCTCTGCGAATAGCTTCATGAACTCGGCCGTGACATCTGGGTTGCCGTACATCGTTTCGATGTACTTGTCGTTGTCCCAGAGATCGAGGGACAGAAATTGGCTGGGATCAGCAACGCCCGTGAACGGAAGGTGTGCAATGTCACCCATCTCACGCATTGCGGGAGCGCCTGCCTCCGCGATCACGTCATGTGTGGCCTGGGTAGAAGCGGGGTCGACAAGGCGACCACGAATCATGACGATCCAGGAATCACGCGCTGCGGATGGGTCAGGGAGTTCACCGAATGAGAACCAGTCGGGGTGAAAGTGAAAGTGCTCAACTACCGGCGTCGATGAGAGTTTGAGTAACTCTTCGGCAATGGCCGATAGGTCGATGGCGCCGCGGCCAATTCGCAACAGACCCCCCTTTTCGCCCCCCATGAGTGTGGTGCTCAACGCCGTGATGTGGGACGTGTTGTGGCCCACGGTGGACGCTTCTCGTTCTTCGGGACATGCTGCTGAGAGGCAAATCGCACTTCAGCGAATTCGTTGAAGATGAATCCATAGCCACCAATGTCCTGACCGATCGCCTCGCCACTCTTGTTGATCAGGAAATCATTGAACGAGTCCCAGATCCCGACGACGGCCGCAAATACCTCTACCGACCGTTGGCTCCAGCTATCGAACTTTTGCCCGTTATCGCCGAACTCACCGCCTGGGGAATCAAGTGCTCGCCTGTCGAGGCTCCTGCTGACGCACTCCCTCTCGCCGACCCAGCGATGCGGAAGAAGTTCATTGCGCGATTGACTCGTCAACTGGCTGCACATAAGGAGTAGCCAACTGCAGATCGGAACAGGTGGAGTGGGTCGGTAGCCGGCCACGTTTACCTGGGGATTTGGGGGGAAACAACACACGTTGCTTACGGCTCCCACCGGCATACTTGCTCGGCATTTACTAGGAAGAGTTTGATCTCGGGGCTAACCCTGTTCCGGTGACCCAGAAACACTCTCGGATTCACTAGCGGACTCGGTCGGCAGTGAATCAGGGATCGGGCAGCCTGACGGGGAAGCACTCGGTGACGGTTGCGCAAGTTGCGCTACCACTTCAGCGTCATTGGCTAAGTCAACGAACTGGGTTCCCAGGACAACATCAATTCGCTTGCCTGCGCGACCATCATTGACCAGTGTCGCACCCGGGAAGTGATACGCCATCAGTTCGGCATTAGCTTCGCCCTTAGGGCCGTACCGAATTTCCCCTTGACCTTCAATAACAACGCCTAGTGGATCGTTTTCAACTTTAGCGATTGTGAAACCGCGAACTCCGAGGATTTTGGCGACATCACCGGCAAGACCAACCCGCTTCGTTGAGTTGTAGACGTTCACATTCACCCGAGAAGCCCGCGGTAATACCTCCGCGGGAGTCACCATAATGGTGGTGCAGCCGGGAACAGAGGTTGAACTACTTGGCGAAGCACCCGCTTCCCCAGCATCTGTTCCCCCTGAACCCTTGAGCAGTGTGGCAATTCCAAATCCAATACCAAAAAGCACAAGCATCGCAACAAGAATGAGCAGCACGGTCAGCCAGAGCGGCCGCTGGGCAGGCCGAGTCTTGGGTCGGTTTATTCCACGAGATGACATCTTGTACAGACTACCGTTTCTGACGCAAAAATTCTTTTACCAATTGGGCTGATTCATCCTCTAAAACACCAGGGATAACTTCAACCTGATGGTTCATCCGCCGATCGCGAACTAGGTCCCAACGAGATCCGACAGCACCATATTCCTCGTTCCATGCGCCAATCACCAACCTCGGCATTCGTGACATCGTGATCGCCCCGGCACACATGGGACATGGCTCAAGGGTGACGTACATTGTCGAATTAAGGATTCTCCAGTCATTCAATTTCAATCCAGCTTCACGCAACGCAAGAATCTCAGCATGCGCGGTCGGATCTTTACGTTGCTCGCGAGAATTCCCCGCCCGTGCAATTACTTGTCCCTGATCGGTAACGATCACCGCACCAATGGGTATATCCCCTCGGGCACCGGCAAGTTTTGCCTGCTCAAGGGCTTCGCGCATAAACGCTTCATTCACTTGTTAATGATCTTCTTCCACGCAAGCTCCGCGCCAATGCGCTTGAAGACCTCCGAGACTTGTTGATCCGGCTCAAGATCAGGGTTTTCGCAGATCATCGATAAATCTTCTGCTTTAAGACCGAAGTTCGCCAGAAGATTAAGGTCTCCAATGGCTTCAAACTCTTCGAGGTCTTCCTCCTGCCATTGCAAATCAATAAGGTCGGCTGCGTCTTCGGCGATATCCCAATCCAACAGCGCAAAACTGTCACTGATGAAAGCTTCTATCTTTCGCGGATCATTCCTTAACAAAATAAAGAATTCACCGGAAACGCCAACTACCGCGTAGACGCCTCCCTCACCCGGGTATTGCTTACATATGGCCAGCAAGTCGTCAAGCACGATAGCTTGTTGAGCGGGCACCTGGACTGCGTTCCAGACCCCCTCTTCCCGCCACAAAATGGCACTGTAATCAAGGTCCTCTGCACGTACCTGTTCCATTGCCATGTCTCAATAGTGACATGTCGGCTCCGGAGAATGTGACCTCGATCCTTTATTCGTGAGTGAACCAACACATTGCACTAGTCTTGCCCGCATGCACACTCTTGTTATTGACCATCCACTCGTTGCCCACAAGATGTCGCGACTGCGCCGTGAAGAGACTTCGTCGGCAACATTTCGTCTCCTGACCGAGGAACTGGTCACCCTGTTGGCCTATGAAGCAACACGTGGACTTGAAGTGGGTGAAGTGGCAATCACAACCCCCGTCAGCCCCACCACCGGCCGGGAAATGTCCCAGCCATTGCCATTGGTCGTACCCATCATGCGGGCCGGACTAGGCATGCTGAACGGAATGGTGCGCCTGATGCCGACAGCTGAAGTGGGTTTCCTTGGACTTGTGCGAGATGAAGAGTCCTTAACCGCATCAATTTACGCGGATCGACTGCCCGACGACATTCACAACCGTCAAGTCTTTGTCCTTGACCCAATGCTCGCCACCGGCGGAACCCTCATCGCTGCAATCGACATCCTGTTGGAACGCGGAGCAAAAGACGTTATTGCCATTTGTTTGCTCGCTGCACCCGAAGGCTTGGCCCGACTTGAGCAGGCGTACGGAGACAGAGCGGAGAATGTAACCCTCGTCATTGCCGGACTCGACGAACGACTCAACGAAAAGGGCTATATCGTGCCCGGACTCGGTGACGCAGGAGACCGTCTCTACGGAACCGTGTAATTTCTTCTGAGCGCGACGGGCAATATCTTGTGCTTCAACGCGTATTGCGCCCAACGTGTCCTGATGCTCATTTCTCCCCGCTTCCTTTAATCTTGGTCCGTGATGCTCTCCATGTTTGTTCTCTGGTTAATCGTCTTTGCGGGGATTGCCCGCAAATGGAAATGGACGCCTGGCTTGGCTGTTCTGACCCTCGTGTGGACCCTCGTGATTCTGCGGTTGCATATGACCGACCCGATCCCGCTGAACTTCTAGCCAGAAATGCCACGAGGAGTCGTCATGTCAGATACACAATTACTTTCCGATAAACAAACACTTACGGTCGCCCGACTGATCAACATTGCAGCCTTATTCGCGCTCCTCGGTGTGCTAGCCGGCTCACTGAACCTTCAGTTCGGTGCGGGCGAGTTGCCGTGTCCACTGTGTCTCGTTCAGCGTTCGGCAATGATCGGCCTTGCTGTTGGCCCCGCCATGAACCTGCTGTGGGGCATGAAGGCTCGCCATTACGCCTTGAGCATCTTGGCAGCTCTCGTTGGCGGGGCGGGGAGTGCCCGCCAGATTTTATTGCACATTGCTACACCCGGTGATCCTGGATTTGGGCCGGCCATCCTTGGCTTCCACCTCTACACGTGGGCGTTTATCACGTTCGTCATTGCCGTTGCCGGTTGCGCCGTGTTGCTTATGTGGAATCGACCATTTGATCTTGGTGACACGGGAGTCTTGGGCAAGCGCCATTGGCATCGGTCATTGACCCTTTTCATCACGATCTGGGGTCTGATGTGGCTCTTGGTTGATCTTCTCGTTATTGGGATCTCAGTCATTCCGCAATGTGGGCTCGGGTTGTGCCCTGATGATCCGCCTCCGGGTGCCGATCTCGGCGACGTTGTTGGTTGGGCCCTCGTTCTCGGGCTTGGAGCCGTAGCCGCGGTTATCGCCTACTTCGTGGAGCGTCGAATGGGTGACACTCCCGAGCGAGTGAACGCGAGCTAACCACGCGATAAAGCTACTTGCGCAATAAAGATGACAGATACAGGTCAAAGATTCCGGCGACCTCCCGCCCACCCTGTGTTTTCACTTCATAGACCGGTGCACCAAAACCTTCGGCTTGAGTCACCGCAATACGCTCAGGCAGGAACGGCTTAAGAATTGTCGCCTTTCCATAAATACTTCCCAACTCGCCGACGCGGTATTGGTGTTCTTCAGCAACTGATCGCACCCGATTCACCACGATCCCTGCAAGTTTTAGATCCGGATTGACCCCCTTGCGTATTTCTTCCACCTCTGCCACGGCCCGCTCAACTCCTTGAGTGCCAAAGTAGGAGGGTGTTGTAACGACAAGGGCAAGGTCGGATGCGGCTAACGCCTCGCGAGTGAGTGCGCCAAGTGATGGTGGGCAATCGATGAGTACCAGGTCGTAACCCTCAAGTTGCTGCAATGCTTTTGCTAACTTTGGTTTAAATACAGTTCCCGGGTGCGTCCAAGAATCGAATCGAATCACACTCGGGTGACTCGCTAACACGTCAACTTCACCGGGACCGATCTCCCAATCGCAGGGAGTTAACGCCGCCTCGATTTCGGCGCGAGTGGGGTGCTCGAGCACATTCGCCACCGTTGTCTTAGAGGGTCGGGCCCGCAAGATGGAAGTCGCATTCCCCTGCGGATCAAGATCGACCACCAGTGAGGTCAGGCCGCGGGCCATTGCCGCCCCCGCCAAACCCAAAGTCACCGAGGTTTTACCGACTCCACCTTTGAGGCTCACAACGCTAATAACAGGCATGCGGCATAGTCTTCAGGGTTCTCCTAGCGAACGCAACCCGCCTGAATATCTGGGGATTCCTCTCCCAATTGACCCTTTTGGTGGATTTTCGGTTCAGAAGGTAGTGTGAAACCATGCTTTTCGCTATGCCTTTCACCTTACCCAAATTCACCGCGGTAGCAGCCTGTATTGGCCTCTTCGCTGGAATCACCCTCATCGCAACTACCCTCCCCAGCGTTGGGGCGAATGAGACTGTGGCGGCCAAAGTAGGGGACTGCTTCAACTACAAAGCCAACGGAACGAAGGACCAGGCCGCGAGTGCACCTGTCGTTGACTGCACTGCTGCGCACACTGCCCAGACTTACTGGATTGGGACTCTGCCCGATAGTTACGGGCTTCCTGAGAAAGCTAAAGCAGCCAGTCGACTGAAACAGACTCAACCTTGCACGGTCAAAAATATCAATTCCTTCGTGAATCTTGTGGATCGGAAATTACCAACTCGATTGCAAAGTGTTTCGATTTTTCCGTCAAAGGCTCAATGGAACGATGGGCAGCGCTGGGTGCGCTGTGATGTTGTTTTTCGGGCAGGAAAGGCTTACAAGCCACTATCAACTCCCATCGCAGAGTTCGTAGCGGCAACTCCCGCAAGCCAATTGAATTTTTGTACGCCGAGGGTCCCCGGAAATAGAACAACGAGCGCCTATCCGTGTACCAATGTCAAGAGAAACTGGATCATGATCCTTGAACGCAATCTGGGAACAACCCCGACCAAGAGATTCCCAGGAACTCGAAGTGTGGAGTTTCAGACAAAGCGGATTTGCGAAAAAGCGGCCAAGCCCTACGTCACATTAAAGAAGTTCTATCCATGGTGGGCAATTTGGCCTACTTCAGCCGGATGGTCCCGCGGTGATAGAACTGCGCAGTGTTTCGTGCCTTACAGCGAATTTGTCAAAAACACCGTCAGTCAATAACTGGCCTTTTGGGGCCAACCCCCCAAAAGATGTAATTCCAGAACCAGTCAGCCATGACAGATATTCGGTTTCGACCACCGGCAAGGTAAAACACGTGCAAACCTAACCATGCAAACCACGCGATCGTGCCGTGCAGTTTTATTCCATTTGGCATTTCAACAACAGCCCGACGTCGACCAATTGTGGCCATCTGACCTTTGTCCTTATAACTGAATGGTTTTGGTTCCTCACCTTTCAGAATCTTTTCAATGCTCGCCGCGACATAACGTCCTTGTTGCATTGCAACGGATGCGACCATGGGTAATGGGCGATCACCAGCACCAACGACATGCGCCATGTCGCCTAATACCCAGACATTTGGCTGCAGTCGAAGTGTGTCCGAAACAATAAGTCGATTAGAGCGATCCGTTTCACCCAAAACATTCCACTCCGCAGGGGCTGCCACGCCTGCCGCCCAGATAATGGTGCCCGCAGGAAGAACTTCACCCGACTTAAGGTGAACGTCCCCGGGGTACATGCGGTCAACCGCACTGTCGACCATCACATGCACACCGAGCTCTTCTAATTCACTTTTCGCGTGTGCGGAGGACTTTTCTGCAAAGGATGGTAGGAGACGAGGTCCGGCTTCGACCAACGTCACCGCAGCGTGTTCTGCAACTTTTCGGAACTCTCGGTGCATACTTTTTTGTAGTTCAGCAACGGCACCGGCAATTTCAACACCCGTGGGTCCGCCACCAGCAACAACAACACGGAGTGATTCTTTTGGCTTTAAACCCGTTTCGACATCTTCATAGGTTTGCAGCAGTCTGTTTCTAATAGCTCTCGCCTGGTACAAATCTTTCATTTGCAGAGCATTTTCCTGCACACCTGGAATACCAAATGTCGTACCGCCGCTGCCAACCGCAAATACCAATTGATCAAAATAAAGCACCCGTCCATCTTCCAAACGAACGTTATTTGCTTCCAATGAAACCTTAACCACGTCACCACGGATGAAGTCGACTCCAGGAATGGCCGAACGAACGGGATAAGCGATGTCGTCTTCTGGTAACCCACCCGTTGCCACCTGATAGAGCAATGGTGCGAACAGTTGATAAGAATGACGGTCAATCACGGTCACTTGGACATTGCCCTGTTGCGCTAATTTTGTAGCGGCCGTTAAACCGCCGAAACCCGCTCCAATGACAAGGATTCTTGCTATTGATTTGTCAGTCTGGGCAGTCACCGAAGTGGACTCCTTGGTTCGGACTCGGGAAAGAAACTTTCCCCAATGGACTCGGTCGCACTGAGACGCTCAAATTGCGAATCAGTGAGTTCAATACTCAATGAGCGAACTATTGAGTCAACGGTTACCGGCTTCGTTGCACCCGGGATGGGAATGACAACCGGTGAAAGTTTCAATAGCCAAGCGAGGGTAATTTCTTGTGCTGTTGAATCATGCTCGGCAGCAACAACCGCAAACTCGTTAAACTGCGAATCCAGATTTTTCGCGTTGTCTGATCCACCCAGAGGGGACCAAGGCAGGAATGCGATTCCCAATTCGGTGCATCGATCAAGCACCTCGCGATCTTCACGGTAACGCGGTGAGAATTCATTCTGCACAGAAACGACACCGCCACTACCCGGGCCTCCCAAAATCTCGAGAGCTACCTCAAGTTCCGGCAAGGTCGCATTTGATATCCCAACTTCACGAACCCAACCAAGATCTCGTAACGCCAGAATTGCTCGCATTTGATCGGCATAGGTTTCGCGCGGATCATGCCGGTGAAACTGGTAAAGATCGATGACGGTGACACCCAGCGCGGTCATGCTGGCCTCACACGCCTCTTTCAGTCCTGATGCACTTCCATCCCGCATCCACGTTTCGCCCTCACCGCGGGTGATGCCACCTTTTGTTGTGAGAACAATGCTCGAAATGTCCGCGGGCCCCGTGTACAGGGACAGGGCCTCCGCCAGTAACTCTTCATTGTGACCCACGGTGTCCCACGTCGGCGCATAGACATTTGACGAATCAATCAATGTGATACCCAAATCAAGTGCTCGGTGAACCGTAGCGATCGCCTGTTCCCGGTGAGGCAGCATGTGGGTAAATGAAAGTGGCATCGCACCCAGGCCAATTTCCGAGACTTGCCATGGCCCAAGTTGACGCTGGGGTAAAGGTGTAAATACGGCGCTCATAACGGCAGCCTACCGCCCGAAGGTTTACTCTCGCCCATCTGAAAGTTCATCAGCGGCTTCGAGCCACTGCAATTCAATATTTTCCTTTGTCTCATTTAGGTCCTTGAGTTCCTTGTCGAGCTGGCCAACCCGCTCAAAGTCACTTGCAAACTCGAGCATTTGGTCGTGGACCAGTCCAATCGAAGCCTCAATTTTTCCCAGTTGGCGCTTAAATTTGTCGGTTAACTTGCGGAGTTCCCGTTCGCGAGCAGGGGTCAACTTTGAGGTGCCTTTGCCATCACTTGATCCTCCTGAAGTGGGCTTCCCAGAGGCCCCCGCCAGCATTTTCCTTCGAAGATCCAAATACTGTTCAATTCCGCCGGGAAGGTCAGTGAACTTGAGATCACCAATCACGGCAACAAAATTGTCGCAAACCCGTTCCAAGAAATACCGATCATGGGAAATAATGAGAAGTGTTCCCGGGAAGCCGTCGAGCAAATCTTCCAACGCAGCCAACGTTTCAACGTCAAAATCGTTGGTTGGTTCGTCAAGAACCAACACATTAGGCTCTGACATCAGGATCCGAGTCAACTCCAAGCGCCTTCGCTCCCCACCTGAAAGTTCACCCACTCGCGTGAATTGACCGTCATGATCAAATCCAAGACGCTGACACACTTGGCTGGCGCTCATTTGCTTTCCCTT
>Ga0213861_10000080_pt1 | contig 65291 bp, 59 predicted proteins | sample PICome_4_FD_160110 | JGI IMG/M metagenome (GOLD analysis project Ga0213861, IMG submission 160110) | Coastal seawater microbial communities near Pivers Island, North Carolina, United States - PICO131 | ecosystem: Environmental > Aquatic > Marine > Coastal | place: USA: North Carolina... | reverse complement strand
ATGCAAATTTAAAGGTTTTACGGCTTATTTTTGATACGATTCACACTATAATATTTACTAATATTATTATTTATACTTATTCTAAATAAGAAAATAACTCTCATGAAAAAGATTTTTTTTTCGAAGGCATCGCTATGGGACAAAACACCAAGAGTTTCTCTCAACTCCCTAAAAAAAAAAGGAACAATATTTGTGCCAATTTATTGAAAATAAAATTTCTATTTTTGATAAAATTATCTACCCCAATTATGGAGTTAAAAATAACTTACTTTTTTTTATTTATTGCCCTATCCTACAATGCTCAGCAAATAAAATCCATTCAATTAAGACCTTTGCAAGAAAAGGTTTTTACCTCGATTGTGCCCTTGGGAACCGTTTTAGAATTGTCTTTTGATGACCTGGATGCGGATGGTAAAAGCTATCAATATAAAATTGAACACATGACCCATGATTGGGAAAAAAGCAGCATGCTAACCAGCCAATACATTGATGGTTTTGATCAAAACACCATCCTAGAGGTAAGAAACTCTTTCAACACATTACAAAGCTACACCCATTATCGTGTACAAATTCCAAATACAAATTCAATCATCACAAAAAGTGGAAACTACTTGCTTTCTGTTCTGAATGATGATGATGAACTCATTTTTTCGAGAAAATTCGTACTCTATGAACGGGAGGCTATAGTTGGAGTGTCTGTAGAAAGAAGTCGAAATACTAAAACCTCCAACACACAACAAACCATTCAATTTTCTGTCAATCACCCTACTATACAAATCAACAACCCAAGACAAGAAATTCATGTTGTAATTTTAAAAAACGAGAATTGGAAGGAGAAGATTTCCAATTTACAGCCCACTTTCTTCAAAGCAAACCAGCTCTTATACACCTACACTAACAAAACAAATTTTTGGGGAGATAACGAGTATTATAATTTTGATACTAAGTTTCTTAGAAACAAAAGTTTGGGAGTTCAGTATGTCGAAAAAAAAGAAGTTTACCACCACTACCTCTACCCTGAAAATTACAACAAATACAAAAAATACACCTACTTCCCCGATATCAATGGGCAATTTGTAATACGAACTTTAGAAGCCAATGACGCAGAAACAGAAGCAGATTATGCAATGATGCATTTTTCACTGAATACATACCACCCTTTTAGGGACAAAGAAGTTTATGTGTATGGCGCATTTAATAATTTTGAATTAACTCCTGAAAACAAAATGTCTTTTGATACAGAAAAAGGGATGTACAGAACAAATTTTCTTTTAAAACAAGGTTTTTACAACTATAGCTTCGCCACAGTAGATCAAGACAATCACGTTCGTCTAAAAACGATCAATGGGTCTTTTTATGAAACAGAAAATCAGTATACTGTTCTGGTATACTATCAACCTTTTGGAGGTCTATATGAGCGAGTGATTGGTGTGGGGACTGGTTTTCTTGATCAAAATAGATAGTAGGAATAAAGTTGTTGTTTTCAAGCAAATGAACTATATTTACTTCAATGGAAACACAAATCACAAAAGGCATTAAAATCTCTGTTCAAACTACTTTTAAAGGTACGAGTATGAGTAATCATACTTTGTATTATGCATTTTCCTATACAATCATCATTGAAAATAGATCCAATGAAACGGTGCAACTTACAGACCGGCACTGGGAAATTTTTGACAGTTTAAATCAAACAGAAATTGTAACTGGAGAAGGCGTTGTGGGACAAAGCCCAATATTAAAACCCAGTGAAAAATACACCTACACATCGGGGTGTTTTTTAACTTCTAACCTGGGCGCTATGAAAGGATTTTACTCCATGACAAATCAAGTTACTTTTGAGCAATTTAAAGTGATGATCCCCACGTTTCAACTTACAAATCCGCTCTCATTAAATTAGGACCTTAAAAAAGGTTTTTAAAAAGGAAATCAGGAGGCAATTATGAATCTCATCTCCCTGTTTTATTTCTTTTCTCCAGAATTAAAACACTATGGTTTTCCGAGTTGTTTCTCCTTTTAAAAGATCATTGTAAATAAGCTGAATGTCTTCCTCTTTTTTCACAGAAGTAACACTTACCGTTTCTACAAAATTACGTTTCATTTTTAAAGAAGTTTCTGGAGTTCCTTTGTCTGTTGCTGTTTGAAAGTTTAAAATTTCTTGTTGTTGAAAGGTGTTGTTTTCTGACAACCAAGCTGCAAACCAAGCACGCCTTGATGCGCTCATTTCTGGAGTGTACAAAGTAGAAGAAGACCATATTTTTGGTACTTGCTCAAGTTCTATAAAGTGTTTTGTAAGCCCATCCCAAACCAATTCATAGGTTGCTAAAGAGTTTGCCCAATCTACCAAAACCAGGGTAAACGGTTCTATATTATCAAATATAAAATTTGTGATCCATGCCACTGAATTTTCTGCTGATAGTATTTTTTTAACAATCAAACCTCTACTCATTGCATAGGGTCCTTTTGATTGGTGAATTTCGAAACCACCATTCAACAAACAGACCAATCTATTTTTCTCACTCAGACCAATCCAAGTTCCACCAGCCAGCTCGTCTTTAGGGTATACCAATGCAACTCCCTTCTCGTTATATTTTTTGGGTGCAATCGTTCTTCGCAGGGGACTTTCATCACGGTTGGATGTTAATATAAATTGATTATTTCCCAAGGGAAGATAGGTAACAGTACACATTTTTTAAAATTTCTTTTTTAAAGCACCAACAAATATACCTTGTGATTAAATATTGTAACTTTGCCTTCAAAATTAATAGAATAAAATTTAAATACACATAAAATGGCAAGAGGATTTTTTAATGTACCCAAAGCAGTCAATGAACCCGTAAAAGAGTACGCTCTAGGATCTCCAGAGCGAGCAGAAGTCTTGGCTACTTACAAGGAAATGTTTCACAGCAATATGGATGTGCCCATGCATATTAATGGAGAAGAGGTGAGAACTGGAAACACAAAAAACATTAGACCACCTCATGACCATCAACATATTGTTGGACACTACCACACCGCAGACAAATCACATGTAGAAACTGCAATCTCAACAGCGCTAGCTGCCAGAGAAGCTTGGTCAAGTGTAAGTTGGACAGAACGTGCAACAATTTTTTTAAAAGCAGCAGAATTACTGGCAGGTCCTTATAGAGCAAGAATGAATGCTGCCACCATGATTGCACAATCCAAGAATGTATATCAAGCAGAAATTGATGCCGCTTGTGAAATGATTGATTTCTTCCGTTTTAATGTGCAGTACATGACCGACATCTTTAAAGATCAGCCTGCTTCGGCTCCAGGAATTTGGAACCGTGTAGAGTACCGACCTTTAGAAGGATTTGTATATGCAATTTCTCCTTTTAACTTTACCTCTATTGCAGCCAACCTCCCTGCCGCAGCAGCTTTAATGGGGAACGTTGTTGTTTGGAAACCTTCAGATCATCAGGCCTATTCTGCTCAAGTGATTGTAGATTTGTTCAAAGAAGCTGGTTTGCCAGATGGTGTTATCAATGTAATTTATGGAGATCCTGTAATGATTTCAGATACTGTATTGGCCTCTCCAGATTTTTCTGGGTTGCACTTTACAGGCTCAACTCATGTATTCAAAAATTTATGGAAACAAATTGGAAACAACATTCACACCTATAAAACCTATCCAAGAATTGTTGGAGAAACCGGTGGAAAGGATTTTATTTGGGCACACAATTCTTCAAATCCCCTACAAGTTGCTACTGCAATTACTAGAGGAGCTTTTGAATATCAAGGACAGAAATGTTCTGCAGCATCTCGTGCTTACATCCCTGCTTCTATGTGGGAAACGGTAAAAGAACATTTAATAACACAGACAAATGACATTAAAATGGGTTCTCCAGAAGATCCTTCTAATTTTGTAAATGCCGTAATTCACGAAGCTTCTTTTGATAAAATTGCCGGTTTTATTGATGCTGCAAAAACAGACAAAGAGGCTGAGATCATTATCGGTGGTGGACACGACAAATCTGTTGGATACTTTATTGAGCCTACAGTTATTGTAGCAAAATCGCCAACCTATGCAACCATGACAACAGAACTATTTGGTCCAGTAATAACCATTTTTGTGTATGAAGATACCGCTTGGGAAGCTTCTTTAAAATTAGTTGATGAATCTACAGAATTTGCACTTACCGGTGCTATTTTCGCTACCGACAGATACATTGTAGAAAAAGCATCAAAAGCTTTGGAAAATGCTGCTGGAAACTTCTACATTAATGACAAACCAACAGGTGCTGTTGTCGGACAACAACCTTTTGGTGGTGGAAGAGCTTCAGGAACAAATGACAAAGCAGGGTCTGCACAAAATTTATTGCGTTGGACTTCGGTTCGATTGATTAAAGAAACCCTTGTCAGCCCTACAGATTATAAATATGCATTCTTAGGAGCATAAGAAAGCAATTGATATTTTAAAAAAGCCACATCAAAATTTGATGTGGCTTTTTTGTTTTGATTCTTTTTAAGAGCCTGTAGATAAATATTTAATTAATATTTTTTATACCCAACTTTAGTAATTACATTTGAATAATTAAACTTATAAAAAATTTCAAATGACTAAAAAAACCTTATCTCAACTATTACTAGTTGCATTCGTTTTTGGTTTCTCTCTTGATGCAGATGCACAATTCTGGAAAAAGAAAAAACCCGCTGTTAAAACAGCTCCGAAACCCAAGCCAAAACCAAAAAAAGGGGCGATTCAACCCTATGGAAAAGTAGTGACCAAAAAACACAAAACGGACGAAGGTTTATTTAAAGTTCATACAAAAGACGATACCTATTTATTCGAAATCCCAGATTCTCTTTTAAAAAGAGAGATGTTAATGGTGACTAGAATTGCCAAAACAGCTTCAGGAATTGGGTTTGGAGGAGGAAAAACCAACACACAAGTGTTGCGTTGGGAAAAGAAAAACAAACAACTCTTATTACGCGTTGTTTCTCATGACGTAGTTGCAGATACCATTTTACCTGTTCATGAAGCGGTTGTAAACTCAAACTTAGAACCGATTTTATTTTCATTTCCAATAAAAGCATTTAGCAGAGATTCCTCAGCTACTGTAATTGATGCAACAGCACTCTTTACAACAGACGTAAAGCCGCTTGGTTTTCCTGCTCGAAGAAGAAAATCATATCAAATTTCAAGAATGGATAAAAGTCGCTCTTATGTAGAGAGAGTGAGTAGCTACCCACAAAACATCGAAGTAAGGCATGTAAAAACCTATTTTGCCAACAAAGCACCCTCAAACAGTGCGTTAGGATCCATTACCTTAGAAATGAGTAATTCAATGATATTACTTCCAAAAGTACCCATGAAACGTCGTTATTTTGACGAACGTGTTGGATGGTTTGCTAGAGGACAAACAGATTATGGATTGGATGTTCAAAAAAGTAAAAAAGTGACCTATTTAGATCGCTGGAGACTGGAAGTAAAAGACGAAGATCTAGAAAAATTCAAGCGTGGTGAATTGGTAGAACCAAAAAAACAGATTGTTTATTACATAGATAGAGCTACGCCAGAAGAGTGGGTTCCTTATATCAAACAAGGAATTAACGATTGGCAAGTTGCTTTTGAAGCGGCAGGATTTAAAAATGCCATTGTTGCAAAAACACCTCCTACCAAAGAAGAAGACCCAGAATGGTCTCCAGAGGACGTTCGCTATTCAGTAGTGCGGTACCTCGCATCTCCAATACCCAATGCAAACGGACCCCACGTAAGTGACCCTCGTTCCGGAGAAATATTAGAATCAGACATCAACTGGTACCACAATGTAATGACCTTATTACACAACTGGTATTTCATTCAAACAGCGGCCATCAATCCAGGTGCACGGGGCAATGAATTTAAAACAGAAACTATGGGGCGTTTGATTCAATTTGTTTCCTCTCATGAAGTTGGACATACTTTAGGATTGCCTCACAATATGGGGAGTTCTGTAGCATACCCAGTAGATTCTTTACGTTCTGCCTCTTTTACTACAAAGTACGGAACCGCCCCTTCTATTATGGACTATGCGCGTTTTAATTATGTTGCTCAACCCGAAGACAAAGGCGTTGCCTTAATGCCTAACATTGGTGTCTATGATAAATATGCAATTTCTTGGGGATATAGACCTATTTTAGACAAAGCAGCCAAAGAGGAAAAAGAAACCCTAGATCGTTGGATCATGGCACATGCTGGAGACCCAATGTATCGATTTGGACACCAACAAGCTGGTGGTGTAGTAGATCCTAGTTCACAAACTGAGGATTTAGGAGACAATGCAATGAAAGCCTCTGCATATGGAATTAAAAACCTTAAAAGGATTTTACCAAACCTAGAGGAATGGACTTCAGAAAAAGGTGAAAACTACAGTGAATTATCTACAATGTACGGACAACTATTAAGTCAGTTTAATCGTTACATGGGGCATGTAAGTGCAAACATTGGTGGTGTATATGAATATTACAAAACAACAGACCAAGAAGGAGCGGTATACGCTCATGTAGACAAAGCAACGCAAAGAGAAGCATTGAAATTTGTGATTGATGAATTGTTTAAAACACCAAAATGGATGTTGGATAAAAACATTTTCAGCAAAACTGAATTTTCTGGCTCAATAGAAAGAGTACGTGGTTTGCAAGCAAGAACCTTAAACAATGTTTTAGACGCCGGTAGAATGGCACGAATGATTGAAAATGAGACCATGAATGGCTCGAAAGCATATTCATTGGTAAGTATGATGCGTGATTTACGCAAGGGTGTTTGGACAGAGTTATACAACGGAAGAAGCACAGATACGTACAGAAGAAACCTACAGAGAGCTCATTTGGATCGCTTAGACTTTTTACTAAACAAAGCAAGAAATCAAAGAGGCGCTAATGCAGGTTACTTTAAACAAAGTGGTATCAATGTAAATCAATCAGATATCAAATCTGTTGCAAGAGGCGAACTGAAACGTTTAAGACAGGATGCAAGAGCTGCAGCAAACAAAGCTCCAAATACCATCACACGATACCACTACCAGGATGTAGCGGATAGAATTGACATGATCCTAGAACCTAAATAGGGAACTAAATTTCTATGGAACAAAAAACCCGTTAGCGCTGCTAACGGGTTTTTTTATGATTTAATGATGTGCTTTGTGTGGCTTCTGCTCCTCTTTTTTTCGTAGCTTCATTTTGCATACTGGGCAAGAACCTTCTTTCTCGTACGTCTTTTCTTCCTCACATTTCATGGGGCATTGGTACTTTATTTTTTCTAGATGTAAATGTTTCTTCTCCTGCACTTTGTCGTGAGGTTTCTTTGTCGAGGTTTTACACGAGGTAATTAAAATACCGAATGTAAAAATAACAGCTACAGTAAATAGTCTTTTTTTCATTATTATTCTTTTATTAATTTTTTCTTACTTTTTTAAGCCTTCTTCATGGTCTAATACAATTTCTTCATCACGATACTTACAGCATGGATGTAATGAATTGTAGGCCGTATCTGTAGCTTTAACGCCTTTTACATCATGGCCAACTTTTAAAATATTTTTCTGAATCGTAGTTATTGCTGTTTTGCGCTCGTCAATAATTAGATTTAATTGGTGTGTTTTGATGTCCCATAGTGCAAATTTTACACCTTTGGTTTTCAAAGCGGCAGTTTCAATTCGCTTTTTGCACATGCCACAAATGCCGTCTACTTCAAAAGTAATTTTTGCATTTTTATTCTTTTTTACTTCTTGTGCTTGTGAAGATATTCCCATCACTAGAAGACTGAATAGTAGGATAATTTTTTTCATTTTTTAGTTATTTAATTTTAAATCGCAATCCTGCATACACCATACGTCCAAAAACAGGAGCATACACAATGGTGGTATCAAAATACGTCCCAAAAGGAGTATCACTTGCTAAAATAGGATTTTTTTGTTGAACATTTGTGATGTTTTCACCACCGAAATAAACTTCAAATTTTTCTGAAAATACCCTTGTTATTTGTGAATTCAATAATTGAAAGGAATCCGAAAACACGGGTAATTGATATTGAATTGGGTTGGAGCTTGTATCTGGCAAACGTTGTTTTCCAATACTATTAAAAGTGAGATCCACTTTCCATTGTGCACCGTTGTCTTTGGCAAATGTTTCAAAAGACAAGTTTGCAAAAAATCTATTTTTTGGTTGCATAGGCTTCTGCAGAGTTCCTTTTTTATAATCCGTCGCAATATCAAAATACTTGTACGCTGTTCTTAATGTTATATTTTCTGCAAAGTCATAATTCAATTCTACTTGAAAACTATTTGCAATACTTTTGCCTTCTAGATCGTAAAAAGAAATCGCTTGGGGATCCTCCCAATCTACCACTACCTGGTTGTTAAAATCCGTTCTATAGAAATCAAAAGTAAGATCGCCTTTCTTATCAAAAAGATTGAATTTCTGCAGGTATGAGACTCCATAATTCCAGGCAATTTCTGGGTTTAAGCCGTAAATAGTACCGCCGGTATTGTCAATATTAATTTGACGTGCACTTGCAAACAATTGCTGATTTTCTGCAAAAATATTTGCACTCCGTTTTCCCCTCCCTGCCGATGCTCTAAAAACTCCTTTTTCCCATGGAGTGTAGCGTAAATGCAAGCGTGGTGTTAAAAAAGTTCCTAATAGATTATGGGTATCTATTCGCAAACCAGTGGTCATGCTAAAATCTTCTAAATTGTCAAAAGCATATTCAAAAAAAGCGCCTATCGAGTTTTCGTTTCGATCATAACTCGATGCATTGACCAACTCATCATAGCCGTCGTAGGTGAAATTAATTCCTGTTTTGAATTTACTTCTTGTATCTCCAATAATGGAATTGAATAAAAAGTTAGCATACATACTTTGATGCTGAATATCATATCGATTCACTCCAAAATAAGAGTCTTGTTGGTGCTTGCTGTAGGCCAATTGAAACCCAAAACTTTGATAGGGTATTTCTGGAAAAACATAGCCCAATTTTGCAGAGGTTTCAAAACGTTTGGTATCAATTTCACTTCCCCAGACTTCGCTACCCGTTAGTGCAGTAAAACCTGGACTTCGTTGATCTGTTTCTGGATTAAAATTAATTTCACCCGTTTGCTTTTCATCGTTTAAAAAACGAACGTTTATAAAACTCACCCATCCTTTTTCTGCATCGGTATACTGCCAGCGGTTCATTACATTTATTTGATTCGCCAACGGCGCATCTAAAAAATTGTCTTTATTCTTATCAAACTTCTGTCCTCTATAATTTCCGTGAACATAGAATCCGGTTTGCCATTTCTGTGAAATACGTTCATTAAAGTGCATGTTCAATTCTAACCGCCCGTTCACAGAACTGTAGGCATTTAAAAAGAATTCATTATCCGAAAAAGGTTTGACCAATTCTGCATTTATTTGCCCAGAAATACTTTCATAGCCATTCACAACACTTCCAGCTCCTTTGGTTATTTGGATGCTCTCTACCCATGTTCCTGGAGTAAATGTCATACCAAATGCCTGGGCAGCTCCTCTTATGGATGGGATGTTTTCTTGAGAAATTAGCAAATAAGGACTTGTTAACCCTAACATTTGAATCTGTTTGGTTCCTGTTAAAGCATCCGAAAAACTCACATCTATGGAGGGGTTTGTTTCAAAACTTTCTGCCAAATTACAGCAGGCTGCTTTTAGAAGCTCATCTGAATTTACTGTAAAAACATTGGAGGTTGCAAAAAACGATTTCTGTGTAGCACGTTTTTTGCTTCGGATCACAACTTCTGTGGTAGCAGTTTCTTCAGTTAAAAAATGATGAACTGGTACTAAATTTGTAATTGAGAGAGTATCTGTTCTGTAGCCAATATAACTTACAATTAATTTTTTATACGAGGATTTGTAGGGAATTGAAAACCACCCTTTCTCGTCGGTTGTCGAACCTATTTTGGTGTTTAACCACCGAACGTTTACACCGTAAACGCCCAAATTATCTTTTGGATTGTTTCTATCCATAAGCATTCCTCGAAGGGTTTGTTGAGAAAATAACAACAATGGAAATAACAGTAAAATACTGTTTATAAGATATTTTTTCATGATTTTAGATTTTTAAATTAATAATTACTTCTTCAAAAGAAGTGGATATATTGCATCTAAAATCAAATAAGAAAACTTTGGTATAACACCTGATAATTTAAAGAAATATCTGGGGGTGAGAAGTCTTTAAAGCCGAATTCTCTAGTGGAAATTTCTTGAAATAAATCATGACACGTATTGGAGGAAGAGGATATGAATTCTGGCTGTCCTTTTAGCACCAGGGCAACATCAGCTCTTTGCTGCAACTCGTCCTGACCTTCAATTTTATGAAGCTCGTCTTTACAACAACTTTTTTTAGTTGTTTTTGAGCGTGCATCCATCTCCATTCCACAGCCATCAGCATGCCCCACATAGGCTACATCCACTAAAAAATCGCCACAATAATGTTTCTCTACCGTAAACGAAAGGGTTGAGAACAGCACTAAAAAGGCTAAACTAATGGACGCTATTTTGAATACTAATTTTTTCATTTAAAATGCAAATTTACAACATCTTACTCTAAAATAATTGTTAAATTCTTATTTTTAAAATCGAAGTACTTTTTCTTGAACGAAGTTTTAAGAATTTCCATATAAATGCGTGTATTTATGTTTTATATCCCAAAAAAAATACATTATTTTCGCATACTCATTTTTGTATTTAAGCCCCATCTCATGAACACGATTTCTCTAAAAACAGCAATTTCAAAGATTTTAAAATCAAACCAACAAATTGCAGAAAAATTACAAGAAGTAACCCTCTTGTTGGAAGCGAGCATTTCTTATTATGATTGGGTTGGTTTTTATTTTAAAAATGGCGCTAAAGACGAATTAAAATTGGCACAATATACCGGTGAAGAAACCGAGCATACAATCATCCCTTTTGGAAAAGGAATTTGTGGACAAGTAGCGCTTAGTAACGAAAATTTCGTTGTGCAAGATGTTTCCGAGCAAGAAAATTATATTTCGTGCGGATGGAAAGTAAAATCTGAAATCGTAATTCCAATTTTTGTAAATGGAGAAAATATCGGTCAAATTGATATTGATTCTCATACTGTAAACCCATTTACTCAAGAAGATGAACTCTTATTGGAATTTGTTTGTAGAGAAGTTGGCCAACTTTTACAGTAAATTGACTCCAGGAGTCAATGAGTTTCTAACCCGAACAACGCCAAGCAGTCTCCTGTTTTGTCCAATTTAAGTTTGTTGTTAATTACTTCCCTTATTTGTTACTATCTTTTTATTGTGATGGAGCTTCTGTTTCACTAAATTTGTATGCTTAATAACATAACTAAGAATGAGCACTTCAAAAACAATTAAATCCGCATTAATTTCGGTATTTCACAAAGATGGTTTAGCCCCAATTGTACAAAAATTGAACGATTTAAACGTTACAATATACTCGACAGGAGGCACCGAAAAATTTATTAAAGAGCTAGGAATCCCGGTAATCCCTGTAGATGAAGTTACTTCCTATCCTTCTATTTTAGGCGGACGTGTAAAAACATTGCACCCTAAAGTTTTTGGCGGAATTTTAAACCGACAAGAGAACGAAAGTGATGTTGCAGAATTGGCAGAATACAAGATTCCACAAATTGACTTGGTGATTGTAGACTTATATCCGTTCGAAAAAACAGTAGCTTCTGGAGCACCAGAACAAGACATTGTCGAGAAAATAGATATCGGCGGTATTTCTTTAATAAGAGCTTCTGCAAAAAACTTTAAAGACACCTTTACGGTTTCTTCAATGGATCAGTACGATGCATTTTTAGAAATCCTATCGGAAAACAATGGAACGACTTCGATAGAACAAAGAAAAAAATTCGCTGCGAAATCTTTCAATATCTCATCACACTACGACACTGCTATTTTTAATTACTTTAACGAAGATGAAGTTGTTTTTAAAGCGAGTGAAACGGTGTCAAAAACCTTAAGATATGGAGAAAACCCGCATCAAAAAGGATATTTTTTCGGGAACCTATACGATATGTTTGACAAACTGCATGGAAAAGAATTAAGCTATAATAATTTATTAGATGTTGATGCTGCTGTAAACTTAATGAATGAGTTTTTAGGAGAAGCCCCAACATTTGCGGTTTTAAAACACAATAATGCCTGCGGTTTTGCTCAAAGAGACACAATAAAGCAAGCCTATTTAGATGCATTGGCTGGAGACCCAGTTTCTGCTTTTGGGGGTGTTTTAATTTCAAACACAGAAATAGATGCTGAAACGGCAGCGGAAATTCACACTCTTTTTTGTGAAGTAGTGATTGCTCCTTCATTTTCAGAAGAAGCATTATCGCTCTTAAAAGGAAAGAAAAATAGAGTATTATTGATTCAAAAAAGTACTGTTTTACCAATTCAAAACGTGAGAACAGCATTGAACGGATTGTTAGTGCAAGATAAAGATGGTATTACAGATGCTGTAGAAGATTTTAAATATGCTACCAATACAAAACCATCAGATTCTGAATTAAAAGATTTACTTTTTGCTTCAAAAATTTGTAAGCACACAAAATCTAATACCATTGTTTTTGCCAAAAACAATCAATTATTAGCAAGTGGAACAGGACAAACAAGTAGAGTTGACGCGCTAAAGCAAGCCATTGAAAAGGCTACCAATTTTGGATTTGATTTAAACGGAGCCGTCATGGCTAGTGATGCTTTTTTCCCGTTTCCAGATTGTGTAGAAATTGCAGGAAAAGCAGGTATTAAAAGTGTTATTCAACCAGGAGGATCTATCAAAGATCAATTGAGTATTGACCATTGTAATGCACACAATATTTCTATGGTATTGACTGGGACAAGGCATTTTAAACATTAAATTTTAATAATATGTATTTTGCAAAGCGTTTTTTAGTAGCTTTGTGAGCATACATTATTTTAAAAAATAAAAAAACATTAGCATTTATGGGTTTTTTTGATTTTATGACCGAAGATATTGCGATCGATTTAGGGACTGCAAACACATTAATTATCCATAATGGAAAAGTAGTAATTGACAGTCCTTCAATAGTCGCAAGGAATAGAAGTACTGGTAAAATTATTGCAATTGGCAAACAAGCCAATTTGATGCAAGGGAAAACACATGAAAATATAAAAACGATCCGTCCATTAAAAGACGGTGTAATTGCAGATTTCCAAGCTTCTGAAGAAATGATAAAAGAATTTGTAAAACAAATTCCTTCTATAAAAAAGAAATTATTTCCTCCTGCTTTAAGGATGGTCATTTGCATTCCTTCTGGAATTACGGAAGTAGAAAAACGTGCAGTACAAGATTCTGCGCGTCACATGAATGCTAAAGAGATTTACTTAATTTTTGAACCAATGGCTGCTGCCATTGGTGTAGGAATTGATATCATGGAACCAAAAGGAAACATGATTATTGATATTGGTGGTGGAACCACAGAGATTGCAGTAATTGCTTTGGGTGGGATCGTCTGCGATCAATCTGTAAAAGTGGCAGGAGATCTATTTACCAGCGATATTACCTATTATATGAGAACTCAACACAATTTACATGTTGGGGAAACAACGGCTGAAAAAATAAAAATTAGAATTGGTGCTGCCACAGAAGATCTTGACACCCCACCTGAAGACATGTTGGTTCAAGGTAGAGATTTGTTAAGTGGAAAACCAAAACAAGTGCAAGTTTCCTATCGAGAAATTGCAAAAGCACTCGACAAATCTATTTTAAGAATTGAAGACGCGGTAATGGAAACATTGTCTAAAACACCTCCTGAATTGGCGGCAGATATCTACAATACAGGAATTTATTTAGCCGGGGGCGGCTCTATGTTAAGAGGCCTAGACAAACGCTTGTCTCGTAAAACAGACTTGCCAGTATATATTGCGGAGGATCCATTAAGAGCGGTAGTTCGTGGAACAGGAATTGCATTAAAAGAACTCGAAAAATACAAAAATGTATTGATGAAATAAATGTTAAATTCATTTAAAAGATGCAGCAACTCATATCGTTTATACAAAAGTATAAATACTTACTTTTTTTTATAATACTACAAACGATTGGGATTCAATTAACAATTCAAAATCATAGTTTTCATAAAAGTACCTTTCTCAATTCCACCAATTTTATTTCTGGAAATTTATATGAAAAAACAGCAAACATTAGCGATTACTTTCATTTAAAGGAACAGAATGAACAACTCGTTTTAGAAAACATACAATTAAAAAATAAAATAGCCTTTCTCAATACTACGGAACCAACTGCTTTGGAAACAGTACTTACCGATTCTATTAATTTTAATCAGCGATATAGCTATGCTACAGCCAAAATTATTAAGAACCAGTACACCAAGTCAAACAATATTTTACTCATCAACAAGGGGGAAGCTGCTGGGATTGAAAAAGAAATGGCAGTTTTTAACAACAAAGGGATTATTGGAGTCACAGAAAAAACAGGGCAAAAATACACAAGAGTTCAGTCGATCTTAAATAAAAATAGTGGAATCAGTGCTCGTTTAAAAAATGGGGCGAACTATTTTGGTCCTTTGGTTTGGGATGGAAAAGATTACCGAAATGTACAACTTACTGATATTCCGAGACAAGCAAATGTAAAAATTGGGGACACCATAGTCACTAGTGGAATGTCGACGATATTTCCAGAAGGAATTTTAGTAGGAACGGTGATAACTGTTGGAGATAAAAATAGTCGTGAAAATAAAATAAATGTTCAACTTTTTAACGACATGAGTAACCTCAGACAGGTATACGTTGTGAAAAGTCTTCATAAGTTAGAAATAAAAAACTTGCTAGATGAATAAGACAATCTATTACACATTTATTGGCGTGTTTTTGGCCTTTCTACAAGTATTTGTATTCAATAATATTCTTTTTTTTGAGTATATCAATCCCTTTTTATACATCGCATTTGTGTTTTTGTTTCCCCTAAGAACCTTGCGTTTTTATTTTTTATTACTGGCTTTTTTATTAGGTTTATTTGTTGATATTTTTGCCGATTCTGGAGGAATTCACGCTTTTTCAACCCTAACAATTGCTTATGTTCGACTTTTTTTTATCAAACTTTACTTCAGAAAAACAGCTGTAGATTATCCTTTTTTCAGCATTCAAAAAGAACCTTTTGGAAAAATATTTAATTACACGGTAACTTTAACAGTACTCCATCACTTTATTTTATTTTCTTTAGATAACTTTAGCTTTCAGAATTTTTCTAGTGTACTACTAAACACATTGTATTCTAGTATTTTTACATTACTTTTATTCTTTTTAGGGGGATTTATTTTAATAAAGAAACAATAATGCAAAGAAGTTTTTTACTGTATTTCTCTATTACACTTGTAGGGGTTATTTTTATTGGTCGGTTGTTTCAACTTCAAATACTTCGAGGACAAAGATACAACCCCATAAATAATGCTGCCGTAAAAACACAATACGACTATCCAGAGAGAGGCTATGTATATGACAGGAATGGGACTTTGATTATTGCAAATCAGCTTTCTTATGATGTCATGATTCAACCCAATGAAGTAACTCCTTTAGATACCTTAGAATTTTGTGCGCTATTAAAAATAGATAAAGTAAGTTTCTTGAAACGATTTGAGAGAGCTCAGAATTATGCTTCCTACTTACCCTCTGTTTTTTTAAAACAATTGGCAAAAGAAGACTATGCATATCTTCAAGAAAAACTACACCACTACAAAGGATTTTACATTCAAAAAAGGGTCATTCGAGAATATCCTATAAAATCTGCCGCCAACATATTTGGCTATATTAGTGAAGTTGGTGAAGCTAAAGCTAAAAAAAATGCCTATTATCAACAGGGAGAATTGATTGGTAAAGCGGGGATTGAAAAAGAATATGAAGCCTATTTAAGAGGAACTAAGGGAAAAAAATACTTGCACAAAAACAGGTTTAATAAAGTAACTGGTTCTTATAAAAATGGCCTATTAGACACACTGCCTTCAAACGGGGAAGACTTAACCTTAACCATTGATATTGAATTGCAACAATATGCCGAAAGTTTAATGAACGGAAAACGCGGTGGAATTGTGGCATTAGAGCCCTCAAGTGGAGAAATATTAGCATTAGTTACAGCCCCGTCCTATGACCCCAATAGGTTGGTCGGAAGAAAACGCTCAAAGAACTCTGTTATTTTAATGGATCCAAACAATCCAGACAAACCTACCTATGACAGATCTTTAATGGCACAGTATGCTCCAGGGTCCCCTTTTAAAATGATGAATGCTTTAATAGGGCTCCAAGAAAATGTGATTGCTACCAATACGAGCTTTAGATGTTATGAAGGATATCAATATGGAAGGCGAAAAAATGAGTTCATGGGATGTCATTGTGGAATTATAGGAAGTCCAATCGATTTAAAGACAGCGATTGCAAAATCTTGCAATAGCTATTTTTCAAATACCTTTAAAAGAATTGTTGAAAAAGGCAACAATCCTTCTGAAGGACTCAATAACTGGAGCAAACATGTGAAAAGTTTTGGACTCGGCGATTATTTAGGATATGACTTGCCTGCAGGAGCTGCAGGTAGGATTCCAACAGGCGATTTTTATGACAAACGAATAAGGTATCGCTGGAATGCCGCATCGGTTATTTCAAATGCCATTGGACAAGGTGATATTGAAACAACTCCAATACAATTGGCAAACTTCACAGCTTCCATTGCAAATAAAGGTTTTTTCTTTACTCCTCATATTTTAAAAAAGGTATCGGGAGAAACTATTAAAAATCAAAAATATACGGTTCCCAAAAAGACCTCCATAGCAGCAAAACATTTTGATCCTATTATTGACGCGATGCATGAAGTTTTTAAAACAGGAACCGGGAAATCGAGTCAGATACAAGGCCTTGAGATTTGTGGAAAAACGGGAACTGTTGAAAATTCCATAAAAATAATAGACGGCGTAAAGACACAGGCCCCTGATCATTCCATTTTAGTTGCATTTGCCCCAAAAGAGAATCCTAAAATTGCAATTGCTGTTTTTGTTGAAAATGGGGGGTATGGATCTACAATCGCAGCACCGATTTCAAGTTTAATTATTGAAAAATATCTCAAAGGAAAAATTTCTAAACCTTGGGTTGAAAAAAGAATAAAGGCACTGAGTTTACAAGAAGTTTACGACAAACAAAAATCAAAAGAAATTGCGCCAAGAACGAAATAATATTTTTGCAGGAGTTGATTTTACTTTAGTATTTCTATACCTCTTTCTAGTGGGTTTTGGATGGCTCAATATTTATGCAGCCTCTAAAACACCGGAGGATTTAGCATTCCTGAATTTTTCAACCAAGTACGGAAAACAACTTGTTTTCATTGGCTTAGCCCTCCCTTTAATTGTGCTAATTCTTTTTTTTAATTCCAAATTTTACGAGAAATTTTCAAGTCTTTTCTATATCATTTCCATATTTACACTTCTGGGATTATTTGTTTTAGGTAAAACAATTAATGGCGCAACGTCTTGGTACGATTTTGGTGTTATCGGGTTGCAACCCTCAGAATTTGTGAAGGCATTTACAGCTCTCGCAGTTGCAAAATTGTTAAGTGATCGGCAATACAACTTTGCCTTGGTGAAAAATCAAATCAAAGCATTCATCATCATTTTTCTACCTGCTTTTTTAATTCTACTTCAACCTGATGCAGGCTCAGCATTAATTTATTTAGCATTTTTTTTCGTCTTAAATCGGGAAGGACTTACTTTAAATTATATCCTTTTAGGAATTTCCACAGTACTCATTTTTATAAGTACAATCTATTTTGGGCCAGAAGCCATTATTACGAGTCTTTTTATACTCATTACTTTTTTTCTTATCCTAATTATCAAAAGAGCTGGGAAACGTTTTTTACGGTTCAATTGGCACAAAATAATAGGAGTATATCTACTGCTGGGTGTTTTTGTTTTTGGAACAAACTACTTCTACAAAAATATTTTGGCTTCACACCAAAAAGATCGGTTTGATATTTTACTTGGAATAAAAACTGACAACAGGGGTATTGGGTACAATTCTTATCAATCAGAACTTACAATAAGTTCGGGAGGATTGCATGGAAAAGGTTTCCTAAATGGCGATTTAACACAAGGAGATTTCGTACCCGAACAACACACCGATTATATTTTCAGTACCGTTGGTGAAGAATGGGGTTTTATTGGCACTAGTCTTGTGATTATTGCCTTTATGTTCATGATGTATCGAGTCATCTATCTGGCAGAAACACATAGTAATAAATTTGGTCGCGTCTATGGCTATGGTCTCGCCTCCATTTTATTCTTTCATGTGATTGTAAATATTGGTATGGTCATTGGTTTATTGCCAACAGTAGGCATACCACTTCCTTTCTTTAGCTATGGCGGTTCGTCTTTATGGGGATTCACCCTCTTGCTTTTCATCTTTATACGTTTAGATGCCCACAAAAATTACGATTGGTAAAACAAAAAACTAAAGCACAAAAAAAAACTCTGAATTTTCATTCAGAGTTTTCTCTATTTTATAAATAAAATCTTACATCGCAGCAACGTGCTTTGTTAATTTAGATTTTAAGTTTGCAGCTTTGTTTTTGTGAATAATGTTATTCTTTGCCAGTTTATCCAACATAGAGATTACATTCCCTAACATTCCTTCAGCTTCTTTTTTATCTTCAGTAGCACGAATATCTCTTAGCGCATTACGAGTAGTTTTGTGCTGATATTTATTACGCAATCTTTTGGCGTCGTTACTTCTAATTCTTTTTAATGCTGACTTATGATTTGCCATAATTATTAATTTATTCGTTTTTTAATTAAAACTTTGTAGTCCGTACGGGAATCGAACCCGTGTTACATGGATGAAAACCATGCGTCCTAACCCCTAGACGAACGGACCATAACAATCAAATTATCTCCAATTGCGGGTGCAAATATACAACGTTTTTGAAACTTCGCAATCTTTTTTTAAATAAATTTAAAAAACTTAATATGCCTTCGCAAAAAGAACTCTTTTTGTAGAAGGTTTCCCTGAAAACACACAAGTTCCAAGCGCTTCTTTTGCATCGTTTGGAATACATCGAATCGTTGCTTTTGTCTGTTCTTTTATTTTCTCTTCTGTTGCAATGGTCCCATCCCAATGTGCAGACACAAAGCCCCCTTTATTTTCAATGGCTTCTTTAAATTCTTCAAAGGTTGAAACATGGGTTGTATGTGCCGTTCTAAAATCGATCGCTTTTGTAAATAAGTGCTCTTGAATTTCTACTAATAAGTTTTGAACAAACGCAACCACTTCGTCTTGTGAAATTGTCTCTTTTGCTAGCGTATCTCTTCTGGCAACCTCCACCGTATTGTTTTCAAGATCTCTGTTTCCAATTGCGATTCTTACCGGAACTCCTTTTAATTCATATTCTGCGAATTTTGCGCCTGGTCGATAGGTATCTCTATTATCAAACTTCACCGAAATTCCTTTTTTACGCAATCCTTTTACAATAACATCTACTTTTTCTGAAATTGCAACCAATTGCTCATCGTTTTTATAAATGGGTACGATTGCCACTTGTATGGGTGCTAATTTTGGAGGTAAAACCAATCCAAAATCATCGGAGTGCGTCATGATTAATCCCCCAATTAAACGGGTAGAAACTCCCCAAGAAGTTGCCCATACATATTCTTGCTTTCCTTCTTTGGATGTAAATTTAACATCGAACGCTTTTGCAAAATTCTGACCTAAAAAGTGACTGGTCCCTGCTTGCAAGGCTTTCCCGTCCTGCATCAAAGCTTCAATTGTATAGGTTTCAACAGCTCCAGCAAAACGCTCACTTTCAGATTTGGCGCCTTTTACAACGGGCATTGCCATAAAATTCTCAGCAAAAGTGGCATAGACTTCTTGCATTTGTTTTGCCTCTGTAATTGCTTCTGTTTCTGTTGCATGTGCTGTATGCCCTTCTTGCCATAAAAACTCTGCAGTTCTTAAAAACAAACGAGTTCGCATTTCCCAACGAACCACATTGGCCCACTGATTGATTAATAAAGGTAAATTTCGATACGACTGAATCCATCCTTTAAATGTATTCCAAATAATTGCTTCAGAAGTAGGTCTAACCACTAATTCTTCTTCTAGTTTGGCAGCAGGATCTACACGTAATTTTCCAGGTTTATCAGGATCATTTTGCAAACGATAATGAGTAACAACTGCACATTCTTTTGCAAAGCCTTCTGCATTTTTTTCTTCCGCTTCAAACAAACTTTTTGGGACAAATAATGGGAAGTAGGCATTTTCATGACCTGTCTCTTTAAACATCCTATCTAATTCTGCTTGCATTTTCTCCCAAATAGCGTAACCGTAGGGCTTTATAACCATACATCCTCTTACTGCAGAATTTTCTGCAAGGTCTGCTTTTACAACTAATTCGTTGTACCATTTAGAATAATCGTCTGCTCTTTTTGTTAACTTCTTGCTCATAGTAAAAAACTTTGGCACAAATATTGCTCTTTGTTATTTGAAATTTTGTTTTACAAATAGTTACATTTACAAAACAGAATACAAAATTACTATAAAATGGTTAGAGACCCCTTATAGTTTGCAACTTTTTGCCAAACAATTTAGAAAATAAAAAATCATCCAAATGTTACAAATCATGAAAATAGAATACATCAAATCAAATTTCAGTAAACTTTTCACACTTTTTGTCGTGAATGCTGTACTCATTTCATGTGGAACGTATCAACATGCAACCATTGAGGATGGTATTTATGCAAACGAAACCAACACGCAGGGAACGAAGAAAGTTGTTGTGGTTAACGAAAGTGCTTATGCTGACTACAATGCAGATTACTTTGCGGAAGAATTAGATTTGGTGAACGAAATAAATCGTGAAGACATTTTCTTAGATGAAGATGAATACAACACAATCGATAGTGTACAGGTAACTACTGAGGCTGATAAAACACTCACCTACACCCCAAATCAATCTTGGGGCAATGGAGAAAACAATGATGTTGTTATCAATATTAACTTCAGACAAGATCCATTTTGGATGGGGGATGTTTGGGCATTTGATCCTTTTCGATTTAACTATTGGTCTTTCAACGGAAGAAGATTTAACAATTGGAGATGGAGAAATAATTACTTTTATGGCAATGGTTGGAACAACTATTACGGATGGAATAACTTTTATGGATGGCCAAATTTTGATCCTTTTGGTTATCAAATTTATGGCTATCCATACTACAGAAATGGATATCGAAGAAATGGAAGATATTACAGTGTCGTAAACAACAGAAGGGCACGCTATGGAAATTATGGCAGAAGAACAACCCATCAAGTGGGAAGAAGGCAATTTAACAATTCGAGCAGCGCTGCCTACAATAATTTTACACGAAAAAACAAAAGAAAACTACGATCTACGCGCAATACAAATACAATTCGAAATACAAGAAATACCACGACCAACATAAACCCAAAACCAACTAGAGGAACAAAAAAAGTTAAGAACACCAGAACAGTTCGGACACCCAATACAACGAGATCCACTAGAAGTACGAGAACGATAAGAAATACCAGAAGTTCTTTTCCTAGCAGCAACACAAGAAGTACTCGTTCATCGGGAAGAAGCTTTGGAAACAGTTCGTCCAGAAGCTCGTCTAGAAGCTCGTCGAGAAGAAAAAACTAAACATTATTTATTTCAATTTAAGTTCTAAATTTGCCCAATGAAGAATTTTTATACAAGCCTCTTTTTTACAATTGCCACAATTACAATGCAGTCTCAATCTTTAGGCTACCAAGATTTGGGTTTATTATTTTCAGGAAATGACAACAATGGGTCGGCAAGATTTGTTGGAATGAGCGGTGCTTTTGGTGCTGTAGGTGGAGATATTTCTGCAATGAATATCAATCCTGCAGGAATCGCTGTTTATAATAACAGTTCGTTTTCTGGAAGTATTGGCACACGAAACACAGCAACCACCTCCAACTATTATAACAATGCAATAACTACTGATGAAGCCTTTTTTAACGCCTCACAAGCGGGTGCAGTTTTTGTTTTTGAATCCCTAAATAATTCTAAGTGGTCCAAATTTGCCGTTGGATTTAATTACAGAATTACTAAGGATTTTAATCACGGATTTTCAGCTGGAGGAAATAGCGGAATTGCAACTTTTACAGATTTTCCAATAGATCAAAACACCCCACGACTTGTGTATGATATTAGTGAAGAACAACGTTTTAGAAGCACGATGAATGGGGAGTTGAGTGAAATAAACATTGCGTTCTCTTCGGTTCATGAAAACAAATTATATGCTGGTGTAGGATTGAATTTTTATGACTTAAATTTTAACCAAGAAACCCTTTTAACAGAATTCAACAACACAGCAGATGACCAAGAGTTGGATGTTGATTTGTACCAGGTAAATAATACCATAGGAACTGGATTTTCTTTAAATTTCGGGGTACTTTATAAAGCGCATCAATTCTTCCGATTGGGTTTGGCCTACCAAACATCAACTTGGTTTACAGAAATCTTACAAGACACCAATTATGGATTCGATAGCGAGAACAATATTGATGTTGGTTTTCTCCAAGGTGAAACCACCTTCTTTGCAGAGGACCAATCACCCTATACGGAAGCAAATGATTGGCAATACATTGCCTATCGACTAAAAACACCAAGTAACTTAACGGCTAGTGCGGCTTTTATTTTTGGAAAAATCGGATTATTAAGCATTGACTATACCAACAAAAACTATCAAAATATAAAATTGTTGAATGGATATTTCTTGAATGAGAATCAATTTTATAAAAACAAGCTTCGCGCTACACACAATGTAAAAATTGGTTCAGAATGGCGCATGCAACGACTCAGTGTAAGAGCGGGATATCAATTTGAACAAAGTCCGCTAAAAAACGCGTCCAATTTAGAAAATACAACTGGCTATTCTTTTGGAGGTGGCTATCTCTTTGGAAATACCAAGCTGGATCTTTCGTACAGTAAAAGCAGCCAAAATACTACCTATGACTTCTATTCACAATTCAGCAACATAAGTGCCGCAAATTTAACAAACAATAACAGTAAAATTATGGCAACACTTACACTGAATTTATAAAAAATCAACAACAACATAAAAAACACTGCTTGTAAAAACTTTTAAAAGTTGTTGTTCGCAGTGTTTTTAACTTTTGCAATAAAAGAGATTCTTATTCCCTTTTTTGCCTTAATTTTGCAATTCATTTTTTGACCATGAAAAATACACAAATCACCATACAAGAAACTTCAAATGACAGCATTATAAAATTTGTTAGCAATCAAATTTTAATCAATGGTGGAAGTTATGAGTTTGCCAATATCGACGAAGCTAAAAACTCTTCACTAGCGCAACAATTATTCTATTTACCTTTTGTGAAAAAAGTGTTTATCACTGCCAATTTCATAGCAATTCAACGTTTTGACATTGTAAAATGGCAGGATGTACAACAAGAAGTTGCCGAACAAATAGAAGCATTCATCAATGATGGGAATACGGTTGTGAATGAAGAACGCGCGACATCAAAAAAAGAAGCAATTGAGATTTATGCAGAATCAACGCCAAATCCAGCGGTGATGAAGTTTGGGTCCAACAAAGCATTAACACAAACCGATGTTGAATATAAGAACATTGAAGAAGCGAGTAAGTCGTCTCCATTGGCACAAGCTATATTTACCTTTCCATTTGTAAAAGAGGTCTTTATTTCTGATAATTATATTTCTGTTACTAAATATGATATGGTCGAATGGAATGATGTCTATCCAGAACTAAGAAGTTTTATTCGTGAGTATCTCGCGGAGGGAAAAACGATTATTAAAGAATTGCCAACACAAGAAACATCACCAGAAGCGATAATCGAAATTCCAAAAGTAGCGTTGGAAGGAGTTTCAGCGCAAATTGTAGACATCTTAGATGAATACATAAAACCTGCCGTAGCCAGTGATGGTGGAAACATTGCCTTTAGGTCCTATGATGAAGAGCGCAAAGTGGTGAGCGTAGTATTACAGGGAGCTTGCAGTGGTTGTCCTTCTTCTACTGCAACATTAAAGAGTGGTATCGAGAATTTATTGAAAGAAATGCTGCCCAACAAAATTAACGAAGTGATTGCTATAAACGGATAATTTAACATCATGCCAAAAATAATAAAGCCTTATAAAGATTCGGGTCTCGGAAAAAAAGAGCAAGTTGCAAAAATGTTTGACAACATTTCAACGAATTACGACGGCCTAAACCGTGTAATTTCTTTTGGAATTGATGTGAAATGGCGCAAGAAAGTTGTTGAAATTGTTGGAAGAAACAATCCAAAACAAATTTTAGACATAGCCACTGGAACAGGAGATTTGGCTTTAATGATGGCGGATTTAAACCCAGACAGAATTGTAGGCTTGGACATTTCTACCGGAATGCTCGAAGTGGGTAAACAAAAAATTGCCAAAGCAAACTTATCCGAAAAAATTGAAATGATTGTTGGAGATTCTGAAGAGATGCCTTTTGAGGATGCTACTTTTGACGCCATTACCGTTTCTTTTGGTGTGCGTAATTTTGCAAATTTAGACAAAGGATTGAAAGAAATTGCGCGTGTTTTAAAACCTACTGGAGTACTGGTTATTTTAGAAACCTCCAATCCTACAAAATTCCCTTTCAAACAAGGTTATAAATTGCACACACATTTGATACTTCCTATGATTGGCAAACTTTTTTCTAAAGACAAAGTTGCCTACTCCTATTTATCTGAAAGTGCAAATTATTTTCCTTTTGGAGAAAAATTCAACAATATTTTAAGAAAAAATGGGTTTACTAACACAGAAGACACCCCTGTAACTTTTGGTGTTGCAACCATTTATACCGCTAGTAAATAATGAATTTAAAGTATTTTATTTTATTTGGGTTTTTTGCCTTCTCGTGTTCCCTCTTTTCCCAAAATGAAGGTGTAGAAAACTTACCCACCTTCGATAAAAAAAAAATACATTTTGGCTTTTATTTAGGGTTGAATCAAAATGACTTTAAATTAAATATCAAAAAAAACACTTTTGACGTTGCACCTGGTAATATTTTAGTAGAACCTACCACAGGCTTTAATGTTGGTATGATTGTAGACTTACGACTGCATAAAAACTTAAACCTGCGTTTTGAACCCGGATTAATCAGCAATACCAAGAAAATTATCTTTCACTACTTGGACGAACCCAAAGACAGTATTAGAGATGCGAGCTCAACCTTTCTTCACCTACCATTGGTTTTTAAAATGAGTACCGACAAGTATCGCAACATTCGACCCTATCTACTAGCAGGTGTCTCATATGATCTAAATCTATCAAGTAATGAACGGAATCAAGATGATAATTTTGCAGGAGAATTTAGAATGAAAACACATAATTTCATGTATGAATTAGGAATTGGGATTGATATTTACCTTCATTATTTCAAGTTCTCTCCTTCGATAAGAGGTGTTTTTGCAACTAACAATGAACTCAAATACGACAACGTTGCAAATGGTGCCAGTCAATGGACAGACCCCATTAACTTTCTAGGCACACGGGGGCTTTTCTTAAATTTTGCCTTCGAATAATATGTGCATGTTTTGAACGAAAATTACAGCGCGATACTTCTTTTAAATTCACTTAACAATATCGCCGAAGCAGTCGCAACATTTAAGCTTTCTGTTTCTTGAAGTTCTCCAAATCTTGGAATCGAAACCTTATGATTCACTACATCCCTTATGGAATCGGAAATTCCGTTTGCTTCATTACCCATAATCAACACCGCTTCTTTTGGGAGGGAAGAAGTATATACATTTTGCCCCTCCATATCGGCAATAAATACGGGTAGTTTTGTTGCTTTAATCAATGGGAGTAAATCTGTATAAACAATAGAAACTCTGGTTAATGAACCCATAGAAGCTTGCACAACTTTCGGGTTAAAAGCATCCACAGTATCTAAAGAGCAGACCAACTGTGTTACTCCAAACCAATCGCACAAACGAATAATTGTACCTAAATTCCCTGGGTCATTTATGGCATCCAGCGCCAAAATGAGGCCCTGTTCTTTTAAGTTTGTTACTGCTGGAAATTCGAAAATTGCGAAAACCTTGTTGGGTGTTTTTAATTTACTAATCTTTTTTAGTTCTTTTTCAGAAACAACAATCACTTTCTTCTTTTCTATGGTAGAAACATAATCCGCTGTACAGAAAAGCAAATGAACTTTGAAGTTGGTATGTAGCATTTCTTCAACTACTTTTACCCCTTCAGCAATAAATAATTGGTGCTTTATCCGATACTTTTTTTGCGATAAACTGGTGATCAGTTTCAGTTGATTTTTAGAAATACTCATTAATTGATTCTAATTGAAAATATACCATGGAAAAATACTATTTTTGAAACAAATAGTTTTGCAAACTTAATGAAAAAACTTTCTCTTTTTTTCTTCCTCTTTATTCTTTTTGCTGCTTGCAATTCTACAAAGCATGTTGCCGAAAATGAATTCCTTCTCACAAAAAACTATATTTATGTTGATGGTGTTAGAAATACCAGTGATGAACTCCAAAAATACGTTCTTCAAAAGCCAAATCCGCGCTTTTTAGGGTTGCCTTTTGGATTGTATTTTCATAATTTAGGAAATCACCAAAAACCAAAAACAGCCAAAGAATGGGGTCAAAAAAATAGCGGTTCTTATCATTTTATCAAAAATATATTTTCAGAAAAACAAAGCATCGCATATGCAAACACAATGATCGGTTTGAATAATTGGTTTTTAGCCTATGATGAACCTGTGATTTTGAACAAAGGTAAAATCACAAAAACAGGGAATAATTTACTGGCTTATTATAAAACTCAGGGGTTTTTTGATGCATCAATAAAGACCGTTGTTGTAGATTCTTTAAAATCCAAAAAAGCAACTGTTGACTACTATATAAAACCTGGAGAACCAACTTTTTTAGATACGATTTCTGTAAAAATAGAATCGTCAGTTTTAGATTCAATTTACAAAAATGCGTTACAAACATCGCTTTTAAAAAAAGGCAGTCAATACAAAAACCAAACTTTTATTGACGAAGCAAAACAGGTTATAAAACTCTACAGAAATAATGGAATTTATCACTTTGCTGAAAACTACCTCGGATTTTATGTAGACTCTACAAGAAAAGATCATAAGACAAATGTAGATTTTATCATTTCTGGAGACCGCATTATCGAACAGAACGGCACCTATATTAACAAACCGTTTAAAGTGCAAAAAATTAAAGAGGTTTCCGTAATCACAGATTATTCTTTTCTAAAAAAAGAAGCGACTTATAAAGATACAATCTCCTATGATGGGATTCAGTTTATCGCGTATGACAAAGTAAGATACAATCCCAAATACCTTGCTGAATCTATTTTCTTAAAACCCGGCGGCATCTACAAGGACACTTTAAGAAACCTAACAAGAAACCACCTAAAGTCACTCAAAAATTTTAAAACCACGAGTATTAAATTTGAAGAATTCGATGATGAAGCCTTAAAAATGAAGATTCTTTTAACCCCTATTGAAAAATATACTCTGGGTTTTGAGACAGAATTGACACACTCTAACATTCGAAATATTGGTACTTCTGCAAAATTTTCGATTACAGATAGAAATGCTTTTAAAGGTGCCGAATTACTAAAAATGTCATTACTGGGTTCCTGGTTTAACTCCAACAATGGTCCTGGTTGGGAATTTGGTGGTGATGTATCTGTTGAAATTCCAAGATTTGTAGCTCCTTTTGGATTGAGCAAATTAGTCCCAAAAGAGATGTCTCCAAGAACTCTTTTTTCTATCGGATCCAGTGTCCAAAAAAACATTGGTTTAGATCGGCAAACTTTTACACTGTTGTCTGATTACAAATGGCAATACAATGCTCAAAAAACCATTCAATTAGAAGTTTTTAATACACAGTATATACAAAATCAAAATATTGATAAATACTTTAATGTTTATAGTTCTGAGTTTACAAACCTTAAGAATGTTGTAAGTGAATTAGATCCTTCTTTTGAATTCCCAAACAATGAGACATTGCCCCAAGTTGCCTTGAACAAAATGCGGGAAATTGCAGCGAACACTTCACTTCAAGCAACAAATCCGACAGAATTTAACAACAACTTAAATATTTTAAACCGGTATAATATTATTACTTCCGATTTCTTAATACCAACGATTGCCTATTCATATACTTTCAACAATCAAACCAACTTTAAAGACAATGGTTTTTCATTTTTTAAGGTTCGAATTGCAAATTCAGGAAATATTCTAGGATTGCTGTCCAACACTAAAAATGCCAATAATAAAAAAACTCTTTTAGACATTCCCTTAGCACAATATTTTAAGACAGATATTGAATATAAAAAATTTTGGGATGTAAGCGGGAACTCTGTAATTGGAATCCGAAGTTTTTTAGGCGCTATCATCACCTATGATAATTCAGCAATTCCATTTACAAAAAGTTACTTTGCTGGAGGTTCTAATGACATTCGGGCATGGCAAACTTATGAACTAGGACCCGGTAGAAGAAATACGGGCTTAGAGTATAATATCGGGAGTTTGAAATTTTTGACGAGTTTAGAATATCGTTTTGATATTGTTGCCAAACTAAAAGGAGCTATTTTTGCAGATGCTGGAAATATTTGGGACATTACCAATTCCTCTTTTGTAGACCGTGAAGCAAAATTTAATGGCATCTCCTCATTACGTGATTTTGCCATTGGTACCGGCTTTGGAGTTCGATATGATTTAAACTTTTTAATTCTTCGTTTTGATATTGGTTTTAAAACTCACGAACCTTATTTGAAGGAAAATAAGTGGTTTAGCAACTATAATTTTTCGAGTGCTGTATACAATGTGGGAATTAATTACCCTTTTTAATGAGATTCCTGAGAGACTAAAACGTATTCGTAAACTCCTTGATTTTTTTCATTTTTACATAAAAAAACATGTAGTTTTGTAGACATACAATACTTAAAACATTTTTTATGATTCAACCAGGAGTTGCCACAGGTAAAGAAGTACAAGAAATATTTAATTTAGCAAAAGAGAAAGCGTTTGCAATTCCTGCTGTAAACGTAGTTGGTTCCAGTACAATCAATGCTGTTTTGGAAACTGCAAAAGGTTTAAATGCTCCCGTTATTATTCAATTTTCGAATGGTGGTGCGCAATTTAATGCCGGGAAAGGTTTGTCAAACGAAAATGAAAAAGCAGCCATCGCTGGAGCTGTTGCAGGAGCAAAACACATTCACGAATTAGCAATCGCATATGGAGTTCCAGTAATTTTACATACTGATCACGCTGCGAAAAAATTATTACCTTGGATTGATGGTTTGTTAGAGGCGTCTGAAAAGCACTTTGCCGAAACTGGTAAATCTTTGTTCAGCTCTCACATGATTGATTTGTCTGAAGAACCTTTAGAAGAAAATATAGCGATCTGTAAAAAGTATTTGGCCCGAATGAGCAAAATTGGGATGACCTTAGAAATTGAATTAGGAATTACTGGAGGAGAAGAAGATGGTGTAGACAATTCAGATGTTGATGTTTCAAAGTTGTATACCCAACCAGAAGAAGTTGCTTATGCCTATGAAGAGTTGCTAAAAGTTTCTTCACAATTTACAATTGCGGCAGCTTTTGGAAACGTTCACGGGGTGTACAAACCAGGGAACGTAAAACTAACGCCAAAAATTTTAAAAAATTCTCAAGAATATATTTCTAAAAAATACAATGTTCCTCACAATACAATTGATTTTGTATTTCATGGAGGGTCTGGTTCTACAGTTGAAGAAATTCGAGAAGCTATTGGATATGGAACTATTAAAATGAATATTGACACCGATTTACAATACGCATATACAGAGGGAATTCGCGATTACATGATTCATAAACAAGCCTATGTTTCTTCTCAAATAGGAAATCCTGATGGGGCGGACCAACCCAATAAAAAACACTATGATCCAAGAAAATGGTTGCGTGAGGGTGAGCAAACTTTTAAAGCTCGCTTACAACAAGCATTTGAAGATTTAAACAATGTAAATACCTTATAATATATACATTTGACCTTTTTTAAAAAAGCATTTTGATCGGTTATCAAAATGCTTTTTCTATTAAAAATAGATATCCAAAAAGAAAAAAAGGATAGTTCATAAAAAACTTTTACATTTGTGACTCACTATTTTTTTAAAATGGTTAAATAATTAGACAAACAACATAAATCGAAGGAACTATGGCTTGGTTTAAACGTACAGATAAAGGGATACAAACCCCAACAGAAGAAAAGAAGGACACTCCAAAAGGGCTTTGGTATAAAACGCCCAGTGGAAAAATTATTGACACTGAAGAATTAAAAAAGAACTTGTATGTAAGTCCAGAGGATGGTTATCATGTAAGAATTGGGAGTAAAGAGTATTTCGAATTGTTCTTTGATGACAATACCTTTACGGAATTGGACGAAAATTTAAGTTCTAAAGACCCTTTAAGCTTTGAAGACACTAAGAAATATCCAGAGCGGGTAAAAGCGGCACAAGAAAAAACAAAGCTTAAAGACGCAGTGCGCACTGCCGTTGGAAAATCGTTAGGAAAAGATATCGTCATAGCGGCAATGGATTTTGCTTTTATTGGAGGTTCTATGGGAAGTGTCGTAGGAGAAAAAATTGCCAGAGCCATTGATTATTCAATAAAAAATAACGTTCCTTTTTTAATGGTTTCTAAATCGGGTGGGGCTAGAATGATGGAAGCATCATTATCGCTCATGCAATTGGCAAAAACCTCCGTAAAACTAGCACAATTAGCCGAAGCTAAAATTCCATACATTTCTCTATGTACAGATCCTACAACAGGAGGAACCACCGCTTCTTTTGCAATGTTAGGAGATATTAATATTGCAGAACCGAATGCCTTAATTGCTTTTGCGGGACCAAGAGTTGTGAAAGATACTACAGGGAAAGATTTGCCTGAAGGGTTTCAACGCTCTGAATTTGTTTTAGAACACGGTTTCCTTGATGGAATCTACGAAAGAAAAAATTTAAAAAAGCAGGTAAATTTATACATCGATTTAATACAGAATATACCTGTAAGAAATCAATAAATAATACTATATTTGCAAACTCAATGAAAAAACATTGACATACATAATAATCATTTAAATAATATTGGCATGTACTTAACTAAAGAAGTAAAAGAAAACATCTTCGAAAAACACGGTAAAGGAAAAAACGATACCGGTTCTACAGAAGGTCAGATCGCGTTATTTACGCACAGAATTAACCATTTAACAGAGCACTTAAAGAAAAATCGAAAAGATTACAACACAGAGCGTTCCTTAGTAATGATGGTTGGTAAGCGAAGAAGTTTGTTAGATTACTTGAAGAAATCAGAAATCAACAGATATCGTGCGATTATCAAAGAATTAGGAATTAGAAAATAATTCTTACAAAAAGAGGGGCTATAAACGCACCTCTTTTTTATTACAACACAGTAACGTCTGATTCTAACAAAGTCAGTAACAGTATAAAAAAATCAAAAATAGTAACAGCATTTTTGAATTTCCATTGCAACAACAAACAACAACACAACAACAAAAAAATTAGTAATTTAAAATTTAGAATTCATTTATGATTCCAAAAGTATTTAGAGAGGTTATAGACCTCGGAGATGGAAGAACCATTTCATTAGAAACCGGTAAATTAGCAAAGCAAGCGCACGGTTCAGTTGTTGTTCAGATGGGAAAAGCAATGTTGTTATGTACAGTAGTATCTAGCTACAAAGCAGGTACAGTAGACTTTTTACCATTAACAGTAGATTATAGAGAAAAATTTGCAGCTGCAGGACGTTATCCTGGAGGTTTCTTTAAAAGAGAAGCAAGACCAAGTGATGGCGAAGTATTAACAATGCGTTTAGTAGACCGTGTTTTACGTCCATTATTTCCAAAAGATTACCATTCCGAAGTACAAGTGATGATTCAATTGATGTCTCATGATGAAGATGTAATGCCAGATGCATTAGCCGGTTTGGCAGCATCAGCAGCAATTCAATTATCCGACTTTCCTTTCGAATGTCCAATTTCTGAAGCACGTGTTGCAAGAGTAAATGGAGAATTCGTAATTAACCCAAATAGAGCACAATTAGCAGCATCTGACATAGACATGATGATTGGAGCTTCGGCAGACTCTGTAATGATGGTGGAAGGTGAGATGGATGAAATTTCTGAAGAAGAAATGGCAGACGCAATTAAGTTTGCACACGAAGCAATTAAAGTTCAGTGTGCTGCTCAAGTTCGTTTGGCGGAAGCTTTCGGGAAAAAAGAAACGAGAACCTATGAAGGCGAAAGAGAAGATGAAGAATTAGCCGCAAAAATTCATGCCTTCAGTTATGACAAATGCTATGCAATTGCTAAAAAAGGAACTTCAAAAGTAGAACGTACAACTGCTTTTGGTGAAGTAAAAGAAGAATTAATAGCTTCATTTACAGAAGAAGAATTAGCAGATTACGGAGATTTAGTTGGAAAATATTTTAACAAAGCGCAAAAAGCTGCAGTTAGAGAATTAACTTTAGCGGAAGGCTTGCGTTTAGACGGACGTAAAACTGACGAAATAAGACCCATTTGGTGTGAGGTTGATTACTTACCATCGGTTCATGGTTCGTCCATATTTACACGTGGAGAAACACAAGCATTAGCAACTGTAACTTTAGGAACTTCAAGAGATGCAAATAAAATAGATATGCCTTCTTACGAAGGTGAAGAGAGCTTCTATTTGCATTACAACTTCCCTCCTTTTTGTACCGGTGAAGCAAGACCTCTAAGAGGAACTTCTCGAAGAGAAGTGGGGCATGGTAACTTAGCACAACGTGGATTAAAAGGAATGATTCCAGATGATTGCCCTTATACTGTAAGAGTAGTTTCTGAAGTTTTAGAATCTAATGGTTCTTCTTCTATGGCAACTGTTTGTGCAGGTACAATGGCTTTGATGGATGCTGGTGTTCAAATGACAAGACCCGTTTCTGGGATTGCTATGGGATTAATCTCTGATGGAGATCGTTATGCCGTTTTATCCGATATTTTAGGGGATGAAGACCACTTAGGAGATATGGACTTTAAAGTAACGGGTACTTATGAAGGAATTACCGCCTGTCAAATGGATATTAAAGTAAAAGGCCTTTCATACGAGATATTAGTAAATGCACTTAAACAAGCAAGAAACGGTCGTTTGCACATTTTAGACAAATTAACTGAGACGATTACTACGCCTAATGCAGAAGTAAAAGATCACGCGCCTAAAATGATTAACAGAAGAATTCCTAATGATATGATTGGTGCCTTTATTGGACCAGGAGGGAAACATATTCAAGAACTACAGAAAGAAACAGGAACTACAATTGTAATTACTGAAGACGCTGTAACAGAAGAAGGAATTATCGAAATTTTAGGAACTGATCCTGCTGGAATTGAACAAGTAATTGCCCGTATTGAGTCCATGTTATTCAAACCAACTGTTGGTAGTGCTTACGAAGTAAAAGTGATCAAGATGTTAGATTTTGGGGCTGTTGTTGAGTATGTTGAAGCACCAGGAAACGAAGTTCTATTACACGTAAGTGAATTGGCTTGGGAACGTACAGAAAATGTTTCTGACGTTGTAAATATGGGAGATGTTTTTGATGTGAAGTACTTTGGTTTAGACCCAAGAACTCGTAAAGAAAAAGTTTCTCGTAAGGCATTGTTACCAAAACCAGAAGGATATGTAGCAAGACCTCCAAGAGATGACAAACGTTCTGGCGGACGTGATAACAGAAGCAGAGACAATCGCGGACGTGATGACAGAAAACCAAGAGCACCAAGAAAAGAAGCGTAGTCTTCATTCTTTTTAAAAATAGAATACCAAACCTGTTACCATATAAAGTAACAGGTTTTTTTTTACAATAAGGTTTGTTTATTGAATTTAATTGTTGATTTCTTGATGCTTTTCAACGGCAGCAAGTAGTCTATTTTTCCTTTATGAACGGCCTTCTATAGCAAAGTGAATTGCTACACAAACGCACATATCAGCTCTTCGAATTTTTGAGCCCTTTTTTGATGTAATTTATATTGTTTAAATTTGATGGATATCAAATAAAAGATCATTGCATACATTTTTTGTAAAGAGACGCTCGAATACTTAAAACTTATCTCATGAAAAAAGCAATTTTAATTATAGCGATGCTAGGTGCCTTTTTGAATAGTTGCACAAAAGAGGATGAGAAGATCAATTCAGAATTCTGTTATTCAAACACCAATACACAAACAATACTTCATGATGAAATAAACAGAGAATATGTGTTGTATGTTCCAAATTCTTATGACGGCAGCACAACTGTTCCATTAATGCTCAATTTTCATGGATTTGGAGGTAGTGCGAGCGATTTTATGAGCAATGCTGATATGCGATCATTGGCAGAATCAAACAATTTTATACTGGTGTATCCTCAAGGCAGTTGTTTGAATGGCTTTTCGCATTGGAATGCTTGTCCAACTGGTGGAGACAACAAAAGTAATGCGGATGATTTTGGATTTGTTGAAGCGATCGTCAATACAATTTCTGCTCAGTACCAAGTTGATATAGAGCGAATTTATGCTGCTGGATTTTCAAACGGTGGCATGATGGCATATGGCCTTGCAAATTACAAAAGTGATTTGATTGCTGCTGTAGCATCTGTTTCTGGCGTCATGTTAGATTGTATTGGACCTACAAGTCATCCTATGCCTGTAGTACATCTTCACGGAACTTCCGACAACGTATTGCCTTACAATGGGGATGCTGAATGGGAAGCAGCACAAAGTACACTAGCGCATTGGATAGATTTTAATAACACAACAACAAATCCAACGGTAACTACCGACAATACTGGAGGATTAACCATTGAACACTACCGCTATGATCAAGGAGATCTATCCGTTTCTGTGGAGCATTACAAATATATTGGTGGAGGTCATGTTTGGTTTGATGCTACATTTCAAAACCAAAAAGCGTCTGAATTGGTTTGGAATTTTGTTTCTCAATATGACATCAATGGGCTGCGTTAAAGATTGCATACAGGGCGTTGGAACTTATTTGTTATTCTATGCCAATGAATATCCATTATTTCAAGAATCCATGTAATGGACTAAATTGGGTCCTTAAATCAATGTTTAACTTTTAAAAATTCGTTGATAATCATCCAAAAAACAGCAAACATAACTTCAAAATTTAGAACCACTAAAACCTATCCTAATTAAATATATGCATACTTTTTCATTCAATCATATAGCGCTTTCTGTTAAAGATGTCAATGAATCAATTGATTTTTATAAAAAAGTACTTCAACTAACAGAAATTAAAAATACGGCCTCCAACTCAAAAACAAGATGGCTCTCTATAAGTGAAGGAAAACAACTGCACTTGATTCCTCGGCCCGATGCTGAAATAAAAACCAATAAGGCAGTACATTTTGCTTTGGCAACTGCTAGTTTACATACATTTGTAAAGCATCTAGAGGAGTTGAAAGTTGAATACTCGGATTGGCTTGACACCCCAGATAAAGACTATATAAGAAAAGATGGAATTGTCCAGATTTATTTCCAGGATCCAAATGGTTATTGGATTGAAATAAACAACGACATTTAATACCTCCTAGGTGTTTGTATGAAATTGATTGCCTAAAACGTCGCTTCGCACAAACACATCGTATTTCAAGCAGTTATCTATTTTCATCCAAAGAAATGTATTGTTTTTTATAAAATTGAAAAAAATCATCAACAGAAGTTGATGGTTTTTTGTTTCTTTGTGAGGAATGGACTTTTGAAATATAAATGATCTGAAAGTTCTTAAAATTTCGACTTGAAAATCCAACGTATTACATACCTCTCTCTAGGCTCAAATCAAGGAGAAAAACTTGAGACTCTACAAAAAGCAATTGATTTAATTGCTAGTGAAGTAGGGGCTATTCAAAAAATAGCTGCTGTCTACAAAACTCCTTCCTGGGGTTTTGAGGGGGATGAATTTCTTAATACTTGCATAAAGGTTTCCACCTATCAAGCCCCAGAAAAATTATTACAAACCCTTCTAGCAATCGAAAAAAAATTAGGGAGAACTAGAAAGGAACAAAACGAATATCAAAATAGGCCCATAGACCTTGATGTTTTGTTGTTTGACGATGAAATTATTTTCTCTAAAACACTCACAGTCCCACATCCAAAAATGTTATCGCGTAAGTTTGTTTTGGTACCTCTAAATGAAATTGCTTCCACCTTCATACACCCAATCACTAAAAATAAAATTGCAATTTGCTTACAAAATTGTGAAGATACTCTTGGAATTGAAATGATTCCAGAGAAATTAATCCGTCCAATTCCATTATCAGAAAAATACAATTACATAGCTATTGAAGGGAATATTGGGGCAGGTAAAACCTCGCTTGCCAAGCTGCTCTCTGATCAATTTAATGCAAAAGTAGTGTTAGAACGCTTTGCAGACAATCCTTTTTTACCAAAATTCTATGAAGACAAGGAACGCTATGCATTTCCCTTAGAAATGAGTTTTCTTGCAGACAGATACCAACAATTGAGTGATGACTTGGCACAATTTGACTTGTTCAAAAACTTTATTGTTTCCGATTACTATATTTTTAAATCTTTAATTTTCGCTCAAGTAACCTTGTCTAAAGACGAGTACTTCTTGTACCGAAAAATGTTTGACTTAATGTATAAAGAGATCACAAAACCTGATCTGTATGTATACCTGTATCAAAATACAGATCGATTGTTAGAGAACATTAAAAAAAGAGGAAGAAACTACGAGCAAAATATTGAAAAAACCTATTTAAAAAAGATCCAGGAAGGGTATTCCAATTTCATTAAAACAGAACAAAACTTAAACGTACTCACCATTGATGTTTCTGAATTGGATTTTGTAAAAAATGAAAATGACTACTTCGCAATCATCCAGCAAATCAACGAGGCTTAAATTGTTTTAGTTAAAGAAGAAAGTACAAAAAAAGGATCTATATTGTGAATCCTTTTTTATAATTTTTAAAAATTACTCCTTAACAATTTCTAGTTTTTCTGCAAAGTAAGCACAAAAATCACGCATAGTGGCACTCATTTTCTCATCGTTTGTAGCTTTCTCAAAAGAATCTGCCATTGATAATAAGGTCTGGTGGTAAAATTGTTTCATTTCATCTACAGGCATATCTTTCGTCCATAAATCCATGCGTAAAGTATCTTTGTCTTTTGGATCCCAAACAGAGAGCATAATTGCCTTTGAATTCATATCCTCAATGCCACCTTCTTTTGCTGTCCATGAAATTTCTTCAGGAACCCTATTTTCATCCAAACCAATTTGAAATTTGATCTCTGATGTGTGTTTTACGGCCATTATTTTCTTGGTTTATATTTTGATTGGTCTAATAAACGCTGCGCGTCCATTGTGATTAATTTTTGCAAAGATACATCATTCTGTTTCATAAAAGATCGAACAATTTGCCAACCGATATACCCCCCAATTTTACCAGGAGATTGATTGTCTTGTCCTGTATAGAATTTAGAAAAAGGCGCATTTTCAATAAATCTTTTATTCAACCTTGTATCGGTACTATAAAGCAATTCTTTTTCCATAAAAAACTTCCAAACTTGCTCTTCATTCCGTTGGGCCCATAACAGTTTCTTCATGGAGTAACCTGTTTTTTCTTTTTCTGAAACAAACGGTAAGTAGCAGTCTAAAAGGTAGCTTTTTTTTCCTTCTTCGACTATTTTAGAGAGGAAACTTCGATGGTTAGCAGTTTTTAGCTGAGTATTTATAATTGCATTTGCTGCATCAACAATCAAATGTTCTTTCGAGTTGTTTTCTTTAATATAAAGAGGGTAGTCTGCATAAAAGCGATGCTGTTTTCCTAAATAGACATCTAATGAAACTAATAACAAACTATCTGCATATACTACCCTATTCTCATAATCGATATTGGTCAACATTGTAATGACTTTGGGAGCCTTAAATGTAGGATTGTAATGGGTAATGTGTTTGAATAAAGAGGTAAATTGTTTTTCAATTGCATTGAAATCACTAAAAACTACTTGTGATTCTTTAAATAAATCTTGTTCGTCTTGGTCATTTATTTTTGCCAACCAAACGCTATCAGACTCTGCAATTGGAAACAACAAAGGAAATCTTTTTTTAACCTCAACTAAAGACTCTGGAGTGGCATTGTAAAAGGCCTCTTCAAAACGTTCTACCGCAAAATCTACTTCAATTTTTGAAACATCGATACTGTTTTTGTCTTCATTTTTACAAGAGAGTAAAATGAGAGAAATAATAAAAATCCTTGAAAAAAACTTCATAATATTTGTATCTTGCTGTTAAATAAATGAACGACAAAAATACTAAAATAGTTTGTGTATGGATGCTCAAAAAGTAACAGAACATATCATTAGTTGGTTAAAAACATATGCAACACGTGCTGGAGTAAAAGGGTTTGTAGTGGGTGTATCTGGCGGAATTGATTCTGCGGCTACATCTACTTTATGTGCAGCAACGGGTTTTCCTACCTTATGTGTAGAAATGCCAATACATCAAGCACACAATCAAGTAACAAGGGCTGAAGCACATATTGCGCAATTGAAAGAGCGATATCAAAATGTTTCAAGTGTTCGGGTAGATCTAACTAGTTCTTTCGATAATTTCATAAAGGTCGTCCCGGAAGCAACTGCTTCAGAACAAGTAGCGCTATCATTGGCAAATACAAGAGCAAGATTGCGAATGACTACCTTGTATTATTTTGCAGGACTGCACAACTATTTGGTTGCTGGAACAGGAAATAAAGTTGAAGATTTTGGTGTTGGATTTTACACCAAGTATGGCGATGGTGGAGTTGATCTAAGTCCAATTGCAGATTTAATGAAATCTGAAGTATATGAAATCGCGGCGTTTTTAAAGGTTCCAATAGCCATTCAAGAGGCACAACCTACCGACGGACTTTTTGGAGACAGTAGAACCGATGAGGATCAAATAGGCGCTTCTTATGATGAATTGGAATGGGCTATGAAGATGCAAAATCTCGAAAAAACTTCGAATGATTTTACAGGAAGAGAACAGGAAGTTTTTAAAATTTATACTCGACTGAACAGTATCAATCAACATAAGATGCAGCCAATTCCTGTTTGTAAAATCCCAAAAGACTTATAAGATAGTTACTAAAATCATTCTTTTCTAAACTTTTAGCTGGGCTTTATTGTAAGCAACTAGGACTTTTAAAAAGAGAAGAGAAAACAATCATTATAACACCAAGAATTGGTCTTGTTTTTCAATGTAAGTAACGAAAATGTTTGTAGGATTTAATAGCACGAATTGTTCAAAAAAAAGGTATTCTCACGGTAACTAAACAACTCGATTCAACTTATCGAAAAGCTTCATCTTCAATCCTGTATAGTCTTTGATGGATTCTAAGTCTACAGCGTTATTATTTTCAGCAGCGGCTAATTTCAACATTTCATCAATTTTCTTTCCAATTAAAATACGTCGAAGATTAAAAACAGCATCTAGGACTAATTTGTCTAAGACTTCTTTCGCCGCTTTTACTTCAATATTTTTACTTTCCCAGTTACTTAATTGGTGTTTTTCCTCATCCATTAAAATGGAAGTAACAGTATTGGAAATCTCTGGGTTCTTATGATTGATAAAGGCGTCTACTTCTAACTTTTGAGATTGATTTAGCTGATGGATCATCTCTGTATAAATCTCTTGAAAAATAGTATTGGTAAACTCCGTCTCATCATCTTGCAGGTGCAGGTAAACTTCAGAACTCACTACATTTTGATATTTCCTTTTTGTAAATGTTTCTTTGCCCTCTTCATCAAAATGACTAACATCTTCTATAAAGTCAACGGTTTCATTTCCAAATAGCAATAAGATTCTTATGATTTCTTTTTCTAAAATAGACAATTGATCTATGGGTTGCGAAGACATCATTCCACCTTTTACAACCCCCATTTGAGATTGCTCCTGTTGCTGAAAATATTCTGGTGGTGGCTGATTTGGAGCTACATTTGAATTGAAATTTGATTTTGTATTACTTTTAACCGCTTGTGATTTGCGTTCTTTACTGAGTATTTGTGCTAATTCGCTAAATAAAACGCGCTCTGAAATGTCCATAATTCTGGCACATTCTTGGACATAGACCTCACGTTGGATACCGTCAGGTATTTTAGAAATACTGAATACAATATCTCGAATTACGCCTGCTTTTTTAATGGGATCGTTGTTCGAATCTTTTAAAAGTAGGGAAACTTTAAAGTTAATAAAATCTTGTGCAGTGTCTTCTAAATAGGTTTTTAATTCGCTATGTGAATGTGACTTGGCAAAACTATCTGGATCTTCTCCGTCTGGAAATTGCACTACCTTTACGTTCATTCCCTGCTCTAGGATCAAATCAATTCCACGAAGAGAAGCGCGTATCCCAGCGGCATCTCCGTCAAAAAGTACGGTAATATTTTTAGTCAATCGACTTACCAGTCGAATTTGATCGGCGGTTAAAGCAGTTCCTGAGGAAGCAACTACATTTTCCACCCCTGATTGATTGAACGAAATCACATCGGTATAGCCTTCTACCAGAAAACAATTGTCTTGTTTGGCAATTTCTTTCTTTGCCTGATAAATTCCATATAAGATTTTACTCTTGTGGTAAATATCACTCTCTGGCGAGTTTAAGTATTTCGCTGCTTTTTTATCGCTTGTTAAAATTCGACCTCCAAAACCTAAAATCCGACCAGACATAGAATGTATCGGAAACATTACACGTCCTTTAAAACGATCAAATTGTTTTTTTTCTTTGACTATCGTCAAACCTGTTGCGGCTAAATATTTAAGATCATATCCTTTGTCTAAAGCTGCTTTGGTAAAGTTATCCCATTCATCTTTACAGTATCCTAAATCAAATTTCTTGATGGTTTCGTCTGTAAAACCACGTTCTTTGAAGTAGGACAAACCAATTGCTTTTCCTTTCAGAGAGTTTAGCATAAGGTCATGAAAATATTCTTTGGCAAAATTAGAAACTAGAAACATGCTTTCTCGCTCATTCAATTGTGCTTTCTGCTCATCGGTTTGCTCCGTTTCTTCAATCTCTATATTGTACTTTCTTGCCAACCATTTTAAGGCTTCTGGATAGGAATAATGTTCATGTTCCATTAAAAAAGAGACGGCATTCCCTCCTTTTCCAGTTGAAAAATCTTTCCATATTTGCTTTACAGGAGAAACCATAAAAGAGGGTGACTTTTCATCTGTAAAGGGACTTAAGCCTTTGAAATTACTTCCCGCTTTTTTTAGCTGAACAAACTCACCAATAACCTCTTCTACTCTTGCAGATTCGAAAACACGGTCTATGGTACTTCTAGAAATCATTGATCATATTCTTTAACAGGTTCACAAAGATACCAATTTTGAACGTTGTTTTCTGCTTGATTTTTTTTGAAAATACGAAAGACCTCACAAACTTTAAAAAAAAGCGATGAGGTCTTTTGCTATTAGCTGCCTTACTACGAGGCTGCTCTTAACTTTTTTAGAGTCGAATTTGTTAATTTAGATGCTGCATATTGTTGGGTTACCTTTAATACTTTCTCTTCAGCACTAGGCAATTCAAACATCGCATCTGTAAAGATCGCTTCACACAAAGAACGTAAACCTCTTGCACCCAACTTATAGGCAACTGCATTTTCTACAATATAGTTTAGTGCATCTTCTTCAATGGTAAAATCAATAGCATCCATTGCAAAGAGCTTTGTGTATTGCTTAATAATGGAGTTTTTAGGCGTTGTTAGAATCGCTCTTAAGGTAACTGCGTCTAAAGGGTTCATATAGCTTAATACTGGCAAACGTCCGATGATTTCAGGAATCAATCCAAAAGCTTTTAAATCGGAGGGGATGATGTATTGTAATAAGTGTTCCTCATCAATTTTATCATCATCTAAGGAAGCGCTAAAACCAACAGCTTGCCTATTTAAACGCTTGCTGATAATTCTTTCAATTCCTGCAAAAGCACCCCCTGCTATAAATAAAATATCTTTGGTATCTACTTCAATAAACTTTTGCTCTGGGTGTTTTCTTCCACCCTTTGGGGCAACATTTACGACGGTACCTTCTAATAATTTTAACAAGGCTTGTTGCACTCCTTCTCCAGAAACGTCTCTAGTGATCGATGGGTTATCGCCCTTTCTGGCAATTTTATCAATCTCATCTATAAAAACAATCCCTCTTTGTGCCTTTTCTAAGTCGTAATCTGCTGCTTGTAAAAGTCTGCTTAATATACTTTCTACATCCTCTCCAACATAGCCTGCTTGCGTTAAAACGGTTGCATCTACAATAGAAAATGGAACATTGAGCATTTTTGCAATGGTTCGCGCTACTAATGTCTTTCCTGTACCCGTTTCACCAACTAAGACAATGTTTGATTTTTCGATTTCTACTTCATCATCATGCTCGGAATTTGTGGTTTGTAACAATCTTTTATAATGATTGTAAACAGCTACCGCCATTGCACGCTTTGTTTCATCTTGACCAATAATATATTGGTCTAAGAACGCTTTTATTTCTACCGGTTTTTTTAATAATAAATCTTTGGAAAGAGCACTTGTATTTTGTTCAGAAACTTCTTCTTCTACAATACCGTGAGCTTGCTCAATACATTTATCACAGATGTGTGCATCGACCCCTGCAATTAACAAGTCTGTTTCTGCTTTTTTACGTCCGCAAAACGAACATTCTAAATTTTCTTCTTTCGACATTTAATTCGCATTAGGCTTTTTTACTTTCTTACTAAAACTTCGTCGATCATACCGTAAAGCTTCGCTTCGTCTGCCTTCATCCAGTAATCTCTGTCAGAATCTTGGTGTACTTTTTCGATGGTTTGTCCCGAATGGTTTGCAATAATTGCATACAACTCATTTTTTAGTTTTAAAATTTCTCGGGTAGTAATTTCAATATCTGAAGCTTGCCCTTGTGCGCCACCCAATGGTTGGTGAATCATTACGCGTGAGTGAGGCAATGCAGAACGTTTTCCTTTGGCACCTGCACACATTAGAACAGCTCCCATAGAAGCTGCCATTCCTGTACATATGGTTGCTACATCTGGTTTTATAAATTGCATGGTATCATAAATACCCAAACCAGCATATACTCCTCCTCCTGGCGAATTGATATATATTGAAATATCTTTATTGGCATCTAAACTCTCTAAAAACAACAATTGTGCCTGGATAACGTTGGCTACTTGATCATTAATTCCTGTTCCTAAAAAAATAATTCTATCCATCATTAAACGTGAAAAAACATCCATTTGAGTAATGTTCATCTGACGTTCTTCCATTATATAGGGCGTAAGACTACTGGTTATTTTACCCAAATAAGTACTGTTAATTCTGTGATGTTTTGTTGCGTATTTTTCGAATTCTTTTCCGTAATCCATTTTCCTGATTATTTATTGTTTGAACTGTAAAGATAAGAACTATTCCGTGATTATTTTATGACAGTATTGGACTAAAAAAACCTGAATTTAATAATTCAGGTTTTTGAGTAATTATTTTAACACGCAACCACGAGCGTAAAACAAAAAACGATCATTATTTGTAAACTTCTTTTACAAATTTTTCATACGAAAGCTCTTTTGATTTGAAACTCATATTTTCTTTAAAGAAGGCCAATAATTTTTGACTTATAAGCTGTGCTTGTAATTTTTGAGCTTCTTCTTGATTTGATAAGATTCTTGTAGCAATGTCATCGAGTTCTTTTTCTTCTGGATTCATATTCCCAAATTGTGCCATTTGCGTACGGATAAATCCTTTTGCATAGGCAACCAATTCTGCATAATCTAATTTGATGTCGTTATCTTTCATAATCTTCCCTTCGATTAATTGATAACGCAATGCTTTTTCAGATTTTGCATATTCTGCAGCAGCTTCTTCTGTTGATAATTGTTTTTCCCCTGCTGTTGCCAACCATTTCTTTAAAAACTCTGCTGGCAAATCAAACTTTGTATTTTCAACTAAATATTCTGTGATAGCATTTAATAATTGTTGATCTCCTTGTTGACCAAACTGCTTTTCTGCATCTTCTTTAATCTTTGCTCTCACTTGTGTTACTGTAGTAACGCTTCCGTCAGGGAATAATTTGTCAAACAATTCTTGATCTAATTCTGCAAGCACTGTCTCTGTCGCTGCCTCTAGGGTAAAGGTTACATTGATATCTAGACCAGATGCTTGCTCTTGTGGAATCCCTAAAACTTTCTCTAATTGATACTCGTTGGTGAACAATCCTTTTGTTTTTAGAGAAACAACAGCACCACTTTCTGTACCGACAAACTTTTTTAAATTTGTCTTTCCTTTAATATCTTTTATGGAGAATGTTGCTTTATTGTCAATCGCATGCTCTTGGTTTGCAAAAGTACCAGTAACATTGGAGGTGGAAGTAACTACCGCTGCTGGAGATTCTGAACCATAACGCGCTTGAATATTTTCAACTTCTTTGTCAATGAGTTCATCCGTAGCGATAATGTTGTATTGAGTTACTTTTTTCTTTGCGTTTAAATCAACATCAAATTGAGGCGCTAAACCTAATTCAAATTCGAAAGAAAAAACTTCCGCTTCCCAATTAAAATCTTCTTGTACTCTTGGGATTGGATTTCCCAAAATATCTAACTTCTCGTCTGTCAAATATTTATTAAGTGAGCCTTGTATGAGTTTGTTTACCTCATCGATCATGATCGATTTTCCGTATTGCTTTCTAATCATACCCATGGGCACATGTCCTTTTCTGAATCCAGGAATGTTCGCTTTTTTACGGTAATCCTCTAACAATTCAGATACTTTTGCTTGGTAGTCTTCTGCAACAATATCAATTTTTACAACTGCGTTTAACGCATCACTGTTTTGTTTTGTAATATTCATTTCTTTATTTTCATCTGTTCATAAAAAATCGATTGCAAAATTACTCATTTTTATCAACTAGACAAAGGTTTAAAGAGTTCAATTACAATCAGTTCTTTTATCCATAAAAAAACAAAACACAAGCGATCACAGATTTTTGTGATTGCAAACAGTTATCTATTGTCAACTTCGTGGTTCTTCTGCAGCTTTACGTTCAAGTTCTGCTTGAAATTCCTCCATAACAGGTTTTACAGTACTCTCTGGAATATCTTCAACCTTTATATACATGAGGCCATCTACCGCATTGTTAAATTTTGGATCTACATTAAACGCAACCAAACGGGCATTTTGTTTTACATATTTTTTTATTAAAACAGGAATCCTTAAAGCACCGGGCTCGATTTCATCTATAAATTTATCGAATTTTTGCATGTCTGCTTTCGTAGCATCAAAAACAAAATCTTTATCTGCATCTTTCAACTTCACCTTGTATTCTTTTTTTGGCTGAATATATTGTGCCACATAAGGGTCGTAATAATGCGATTTCATAAACTCAATCATCAATGATTTTGAAAAATCTGAAAATTGATTGCTAATTGAAACTCCGCCCATAAGGTATTTATATTCGGGATATCGCAGGGTTACATGTACAATTCCTTTCCACAAAAGAAACAACGGCATTGGTTTTTGTTGGTATGCTTGAATGATAAAAGCACGTCCCATTTCGATGGTATTGTCCATCATCTGGTGCAGTTCTGGTTCAATTCTAAATAAATTTTGAATGTAGAATCCCTTGATTCCGTGTTCTTTGTAGATCTCTTTCCCCAAGCCCATTCTATAGGCACCTACCAAACATTTCGCTGCTCGGTCCCAAAGAAATAAATGGTAATAGTAGGTATCGTATTTGTCTAGATCAATTGCTTTATTGGTGCCTTCTCCAACAGCTCTAAAAGTAATTTCTCGTAAACGTCCGATTTCTTGTAACAGGTTTGGAATTTCTTTTGCTTTGGCAAAAAAGACCTCATAATTTTTACTTTCTAACAAGCGACCATTTGAAGCTCTAAGCGCGTTTACCTCTGTAATAAAAGAAGTCGTACTCTCTTGAGTAATAATTTGTTTTGCTGGTTTTTTTATCTTAATTTTTGTTGACGATAAAATTTTCATCTTTTCATAAAAAGGGTTTGCCAAAAGATAGGTCTTCCTCCTTATAAATTCTGAAAAAGCAGTAAGATCGGAGTATGCATCTTGATCTTTGGTCGTAATTGGCTTTCCAATTCGAACTTTTATCACCCTATTTTTCTGGGATAAAATCTCCGAGGGTAATTTTGCGGTTCTAAAAGTATCACTGATTTTAGATAAAAAATAAAAAAGACGGCTATTCCGCGCGTGAAAATAAATTGGAAGTATAGGAACATTGGCTTTTTTTATGAACCGCACTGCGCCTTTTTCCCAAGGTTTGTCTACCTTTAAGCTTCCTTCTTTGCGAGTAGAAACCTCACCTGCTGGAAAAATCCCCAAAGGTTTTCCCAATTTTACATGACGTAAAGCAGCTTTAATACCGGGAACACTTGATTTTGCATCCTTTCTGTTTTCAAAAGGATTTACAGGCATTACATAGGGTTGTAAAGGAGTTATTTTATGCAATAAAAAATTGGCAATAATTTTATAGTCTGCTCGCTTTTCTGTGAGTAACTTTAGTAATAAAACACCATCAATACCCCCTAAAGGATGGTTGGAAATAGTAATGAAAGCGCCTTCTTTTGGAATTCTTTTGAGGTCTTCTTCTGGAATCTCAAATTCAACTTGACAATCTTTTAAAACAGCGTTTAAAAAATCCAAGTCCTTTTTGTGTTTGTTTTGATTGTAAATTTTGTTGAGTTTTGAGATCCGTAATACACGAAGTATTAACCACCCAACAAAAGTGCCCAAAAAACCCAACTTTTGGATACCAAGTACTTTTGAAATCTCTTTTGAAGTTACTAATGCCATAAATCTTATCGAAACATTTTTCTATGCCGTAAAAAATAAGCTTATTCTTTTTTCTTTAAAACAATTTGAATGGTTTCTTTGTTGGTTTGCGATAATAACGTTCTCCCCAATTTAGTTATTGCGTCTTTAGATGTAGTATTAAAATGACGAATGGTATATACGTCTACTTCTTTTTGAAATTCAATTTTAAATTCGTGTTTTAATGCTGTAAAAAAAGCATCAAAATTGCCAAACTTATTATCTACACAAACAGAAAAACTAATTGCTGAATTTTGTATTAAATTCACTTTTAATTTATAATCGTGTAGTTTTTTAAAAATATAACTCAAGTTATTTTCTACCATAAAAGAAAAATCATTGGTGGATATAGAGACAAATACCTGATTTTTCTTCACAATAAAACAAGGAATATAGGGAATGAGTGTTGCCCCTTTAGAAACCATTGTTCCTGGTGCTGTTGGATTTAAAAAAGATTTTACAAATAACGGAATTTCTTTGTTCTGAAGAGGTTGTATTGTTTTTGGATGAATTACTGACGCACCATAAAAAGCCATTTCTATTGCTTCTTCATATGAAATTTGCGATAGCAAAGTGGTCTCATCAAACACTCTCGGATCTGCATTTAAAACTCCCGGAACATCTTTCCAAATAGTAACACTTTCAGCATTCAAACAATAGGCAAAAATGCCTGCAGTATAATCGGATCCTTCCCTACCAAGGGTGGTGGTGTTTTCGGTATCATTTCCTGCCAAAAATCCTTGTGTAACATTAAGCTGATTGGTAGCTACCTTGTTGGTGATTATTTGTTGGGTCAACGTCCAATTTACTTTTGCATCCCTATAATTACTATCCGTTTTTATATAATTTCGAACATCCAACCAATTGTTCTCTATTTGAACTGTTTTTAAGTAGGCGCTTACTATTCGTGTTGACAATAGCTCTCCAAAACAAATAATTTGATCGTACACATAATTATATCGTTGCGAGGTATTTCTATTTAAAAACCAGTCCAACTCTTCAAAAAGAGTATCCACTTGCAGGTATATTTCATTCTCTTTTTCAAATAATTCATCCATCATGTTTCTATGAAAACTTTCTACATGATTTCGCTTAGCTTCTAAACTATCTTGCTTATAAAAATAAGCGTCAATTAACGCTTCAAATGCATTGGTCATTTTACCCATAGCAGAGATAACTACCAGGGTGTTGTCATTCCCATTTTGTTCTACTACCTTTACAAGGTTTTTAACCCCTTCGGCATCTTTTATGGAAGCCCCACCAAATTTAAAAATTTTCATTACGAATTATTTTGCACAAATTTCTCTAAGTTCTCTTCTGACATCTGCACTACGGACCAATCACTTAAAATAGTGGCTCCTGTGCTTTCATAAAAATCAATGGCATTTGTATTCCAATCGATGACTTCCCATGAAACTCTTTTTACACCAAGTCCATACGCATATTTTAAAACACTCGTATACAGTGCTTTTCCAACCCCAAGTTTTCTTTTTTTCTCAGTAACAATTAGATCTTCTAAATGCACAATCGGTCCTTTCCAAGTAGAATATCGCATGTAAATAAGTGCAATACCAATAATTGAGGAGGCTTCTTCGGCAACAAAAATCTTAAATTTTGGACGGTCAGAAAAACCATCTTTTTCAATATCGGCAACTGTTATCTCTACAGCGTTTGGTTCTTTTTCAAAAACAGCCAATTCTGTGATTAATTTTAAAACAGCTTCTGCATCTTGATGTTTCGCTTCTCTTATAATAAAACTCATGATTTGTTTTTTACAAAATCAAAGGTAAATGATTTCAAAAGAATCAAAAATTAATGCTGAATAATAACGAGAAAAAGAAATTTGTCTAAAATTAAACCTTAGCACTAAAAAAGTCCGAAATCGTTGTAGTAATTTTAAAAAAAACAGCATCTTTGCACCCGTATAATGCAAGAAATCATGGCTAAAAAAAATCAAACTTTAGGAGAATTTATCATCGAAAACCAAAGTGATTTTCAATATTCTTCAGGAGAACTCTCAAGATTACTAAATTCAATCAGATTGGCTGCCAAAGTCGTAAACCATGAAGTGAACAAAGCAGGCTTGGTAGATATTACCGGTGCTGCTGGCGATACAAATATACAAGGTGAAGATCAACAAAAATTAGATGTCTATGCCAATGCTGTTTTTATACAAACCATGACAGATAGAAATATTGTTTGTGGAATTGCGAGTGAAGAAGAAGATGATTTCATTACAATTAATAGCCAAGATGAACGACACCAAAATAAATATGTTGTATTAATTGATCCTTTGGATGGTTCGTCTAATATTGATGTAAATGTTTCTGTGGGAACCATTTTTTCTATTTTCAGACGCATTACTCCAGTGGGTACCCCAGTAGAATTAAAGGATTTCCTACAAACAGGTGACAAACAAGTTGCCGCGGGCTATGTTGTTTATGGAACCTCTACCATGTTGGTATATACTACTGGAAAAGGGGTAAATGGATTTACGTTAAACCCTGCCTTGGGGAGTTGGTATTTATCACATCCGAACATGCAATATCCTGAGGATGGACAGATTTACTCTATAAATGAGGGAAACTATTTCGATTTTCCTGAAGGAATTAAAAAATACATTAAATATTGCCAGTCAGAAGAAGAAGACAGACCCTATACCAGTAGATATATTGGTTCTTTGGTTTCTGACTTTCATAGAAATATGATAAAAGGAGGTATTTATATGTATCCAAAAAGCACAAAGAACCCAAAAGGAAAACTCCGTTTATTGTATGAATGCAGCCCAATGGCTTTCATAGCAGAGCAAGCAAATGGTATCGCATCTGATGGATACAACCGTATCATGGAAATAACACCATTGGAACTTCACCAAAGAGTACCCTTTATTTGTGGGAGCAAAAACATGGTAGAAAAAGCACAAGAATTTATGCAAAAATTCAAAGAATAAACATCTTCTATTTCACTATAAATTATCAAAAAGCAAACTTCTTGTAGAACCGTTTAATTATGGTTAAATTTACATGCACAAAAAGTATATTAACTCTTAAAACATAAAAAAAATGGCTTTTAAATTACCAGAATTAGGTTATGCGTACGACGCATTAGAACCAAACATTGATGCAAGAACTATGGAAATTCACCATACAAAACACCACAATGGATATACCACAAAATTAAATGGAGCAATTGAAGGAACAGCATTGGAAGGAAAATCTATTGAAGCTATCTTATCAAATCTCGACATGAGTAATGCTGCGGTAAGAAATAATGGTGGTGGTTTTTACAACCACTCATTATTCTGGTCGGTAATGAATCCAAATGACAAAGGAACACTCTCTGGAGAATTAAAAGTTGCTATTGAGGCTGCTTTTGGTTCTGAAGAAGCTTTTATGGACGCTTTTTCTAAAGCTGCTGCTACTCAATTTGGTTCTGGATGGGCTTGGTTGTGTGTTCACAAAGATGGAAAGGTTTCGGTTTGTTCTACTCCAAATCAAGACAATACTTTAATGCCTGGTGTAGGTTGTGGAGGAACACCAATTTTAGGATTGGATGTTTGGGAACACGCTTATTACCTTAACTACCAAAACAGAAGACCTGACTATATCAATGCCTTTTTTAATGTAGTAAACTGGAATGAAGTTGCAAGACGTTATGCAGCTGCAAAGTAACCCATAGTTTCCTTAACGAAACGCATAAAAAAACCCGAAGCAAATGCTTCGGGTTTTTTATTAAAATTGTTTTAAAACTTGAATCCGATCTTTTATCGGTGGATGTGTTGCAAACAAGCCATTAAAAAAAGTAACCAGAGATTTACTTTCTTTCTTTTTTGTAGGATGCTCTATAAATAGCTGAGCTATATCGGCTCTTTTTACTGCTTCAATCCATGGATCTTCGGAAACTTTTTGCAATGCGTTGGCAAGAGCCAGTGGTTTTTTTGTCATTTGGGCAGCACCTGCATCGGCTAAAAACTCTCGTTTTCGCGATAGCGAAAATCTAAAAAAGGTAGACAATAGGAGTCCTATAACCCCTAAAAGCAAGATGACAAAAACAGCGCCGCCTTCTTTTTTACCTCGGCTCCCGCCTCTTCCATAGAGCACAGACCTAAAGGCCAATTCGGTGACAAATGCAAAAATACCTACAAAAATAATAGATACAATTAAAAGGCGCACGTCTCGATTGATAATATGCGTGAGTTCATGCGCAATTACAGCTTCCAACTCGTCGTCGTCCAGTTTGTTTATTATTCCTCGAGATAAAGTTACGGCAAATGTTTTATCGCTCAATCCGCTCGCATATGCATTTAATGAATCATCTTCGATCACAAAAATCTGAGGCATCTTCATCCCTTGGGAAATGCATAGGTTTTCAACTAAATTATACACTCTTTTGTTTTCTTTCCGTGCCAAAGAATTCGCAGCGGTTGCCTTTTGAATCATTGAAGAATGATAAAACCATGCAATCAAAAACCAAATAGCAACCCCGATTAAGACAAATGGAATCGTTGTTAAAAAGGAATTATTGATCGTTGAAATTGGAATTGCTGTCCCTTCATCTGTTAGATAATAAATAGAAATGAAGAAAAAAAGCCAAACCAACCCAAGTAATAATAGTGGAAAAGCAATAAGGAGCGCAATCGATTTGTAATTGTTTTTCCTTATTTGAGATTGTAACCCAACATATTTCATGATTTAAAAACTAATATTTGGCGCTTCGTCCAATTGCTTTCTTTGTGCAAGACCAAGGTCAAACATGGGTTCTTTTTTGAAGGAGAACATCCCTGCAATTAAATTAGAGGGGAAAGTTTCTACGGCATTGTTGTATTCTTTTGTGGAAGAATTAAAAAATCTTCTCACTGCAGATAATTTATTTTCAATATCTGAAATTTCCTCCTGAAACTGCATAAAATTACTACTTGCCTTTAAATCTGGATAGGCCTCTACGGCAATATTCAAACCACTTAAAGCAGCAGATAATTGATTTTCAGCTGCTATCTTCTCGCTAATCGTCGATGCATTTATTGCGCCAGATCTTGCAGCAGTAACATGAACCAAAACTTTTTCTTCATGTTTCATATACCCTTTCACCGTTTCTAATAACTGGGGAATTAAATCATGACGTTGCTTTAGTTGCACATCGATATCTGCAAAAGCATTTTCTCTGTTATTTCGCAACTTCACTAATCGATTGTAAAAAGAAATCAGCAGCAATAACAAAATAACAACAGATACTAGGATACTAATTGTTGTTGACATAGAAATTTATTTTTTGAGTTTCTCAAAGATAATAGTTTCTTAAAAAGCAAACAAATGGCATTAATAGGCTCTTTTATCATTGCCTTCATAGAAGTTAATGAACGCCTGATTTACCACCCGATTTCCTCCTGGTGTTGGGTAATTTCCTGTGAAATACCAATCTCCCAAATTGTCTGGACATGCTAGGTGTAGGTTCTCAACAGATTGATAAATAACTTCAATTTCTGCTTTGATATCTTTTGTTTTCAACATTTCTGCAATTTTTACAGAAATCTCTGCTGATGTAAAAGGAGCATAAATTTCCTTCACATAATTGATGATTTCTGCATCTGCTTTTCCATGTTGCGCTTTCGATTTTTTATAAACGAGATCAACAATATTATATTGATTGGTATCTTTTAGTAATTCGATCGCTGCTTTAAAAGCGATAAAAGCATCAATTCTAGCCATATCGATTCCATAACAATCTGGATAACGAATCTGTGGTGCAGAAGAAACAACAATAATTTTCTTAGGGGTTAATCTGTCTAAGATTTTAATAATACTTTTTTTCAATGTAGTTCCACGGACAATACTATCATCAATAATTACCAAGTTGTCTGTAGGCTTTACGACACCATAAGTAACATCATACACATGCTCTATCAAATCATCTCTACTGCTGTCATCGGCAATGAAGGTTCTTAATTTCACATCTTTAATTGCGATCTTTTCAAAACGAGCTCTTTCCGATAAAATTTGCGTTACTTTTTCTGCAGACAATGCTTTGCCCCCTGCCAAAATCTTTGCAGTTTTTTGTTGGTTTAATAAATCTTCTGCGGCTTCTGTCATTCCATAAAATGACGTTTCTGCAGTATTTGGAATGTATGAAAATACGGTGTTTGCGATATCTGAATCAATAGAGTTTAAAATTTGTGGAAAGACGAGTTTTCCTAAATTCTTTCGTTCTTCATAGATGCTAGCATCACTCCCTCTCGAAAAATAAATGCGTTCAAAAGAACAGGCTTTTTTCTCTTGTTGATCCAGTACAGCTTCAATAGAGGTTTTACCATTTTTTTTGATAATTAATGCATGGCCTCTTTCCAATTCTTTAACCGCTTCAATTTTTACATTAAAAACCGTTTGTATTACAGGTCTTTCAGATGCGACTACAACAACTTCATCATCTTCATAGAAAAAAGTAGGTCGTATTCCATTGGGATCTCTTAAAACAAAAGCATCTCCATGCCCTACTAAACCTGCCATTGCATAACCACCATCCCAGTTTTTTGCAGATCTTTTTAAAACATTTTGCAAATCTAAATGTTCTTCAATAAAAGGGGACGCGTCTTTTTTACTAAAGCCTTTTTCTTTTGCTCTTGCATACAAACTGGCCACCTCATCTTCTAAAAAATGCCCAATTTTCTCCATTACAGTAACTGTATCTGTAAACTCCTTTGGATGTTGTCCCAACTCAACTAATTCGTCTAACAACTGATTCGAGTTGGTCATGTTAAAGTTTCCAGCAACAATTAAGTTTTGATGACGCCAATTACTTTGACGCATAAAAGGATGCACACTTTCGATACTATTTTTACCAAAGGTACCATACCGAACGTGTCCAAGAAACAAGTTTCCAATGTAGGGCATGTTTTCTTCTTGCCAGGCAACATCGTCTTTTTTATCAGGGTTTTGTTCAAAAACTCCGTTAAGGCGTTCGTTTATTTGTCCAAATATATCTTGAATTGGCTGCGATTTATTTGACCGAACTCTACTTACGTATCTTGTCCCAGGGGCGACATTAAATTTTACACTTGCAAAACCTGCGCCATCCTGACCGCGATTGTGCTGCTTCTCCATTAATAAATACATTTTGTTGATTCCGTAAAAAGATGAACCGTATTTATCTTTGTAAAATTGTAAAGGTTTTTTTAATCGAACAAGTGCAATTCCACATTCGTGTTTGATAGCGTCACTCATTAGTCGTTTGGTTTTAGTTGTCTGTTGTTAATCGTTGTGTTATTGTAAAAAAAAATCCGCAGTAAAACAGCGGATTAAAATTAAGCTAATTTTATATCAAATTGAGTTAAATCTTTAAAAGCTTGCAAACGTGTTTTAACTTCATCTGCTGTGAGCGTTTGCATTCGGTCTGTTCCAAACTGCTCTACACAGAAAGAAGCCAAGTTAGAACCAAATATAATCGCATTTTTCATATTTTCGAAAGAAATGTCTGCTGTTTTTGCTAAATACCCACAAAAACCTCCTGCAAAAGTATCTCCTGCCCCGGTTGGGTCAAATACTTCTGCCAATGGCAATGCTGGGGCATAAAACATTTTCTCCTCATGAAACAACAACGCACCATGCTCTCCTTTTTTTATTACCACGTACTTTGGCCCCATTGAATGAATTTTTTTAGCGGCATTTACTAAAGAATATTCTCCAGAAAGTTGTCTCGCTTCTTCATCATTAATAGTAATAACATCTACTCTTTTTAATACCGTATGTAAGTCTTCCAAAGCAATGTCCATCCAAAAATTCATGGTATCCAAAACCACTAATTTTGGTCTTTCTGTCATTTGGTCTAATACAGAAGCTTGAGTAAGTGGGTGTAAATTTCCCAACATTACAATCGCAGCATCTTTAAAATATGCTGGAACAACGGGGGTGAATGTTTCAAGGACATTTAATTCTGTAATCAACGTATCTCGTGAATTCATATCGTTATGATATTTTCCACTCCAGAAAAAGGTCTTTCCATCTTCTACAACCTCTACACCATCGGTATTAACTCCTCTCGCATTCATCATTTCTAAATACGAAGCTGGAAAATCACCTCCTACGACAGAAACAACTCCTGTTTCTACCCCAAATTGACTGGCTGATAACCCGATATAGGCTCCAGAACCTCCTAAGATTTTATCTGTTTTTCCGAAAGGGGTTTCAATTGCATCAAAAGCAACAGTTCCAACTGCTAATAGTTTGCTCATTTCTTATATTTTATGCGTAATTTTGCAAGGTGCAAAAAACACTTTTTTTAAAGCCGTAAAAATAAGTTTAAAAAATGACTATCAAAGAAATACAAGAAGAAATTATTGATGAGTTTTCGATGTTTGATGATTGGATGGATCGCTATCAGTATTTGATTGATTTGGGAAAATCACTACCAATCATTGATGCTCAATTCAAATTAGATGAAAATTTAATTAAAGGATGTCAATCCAAAGTTTGGCTGTATTCTGAGTTAGAGAACAACAATATAAAATATACTGCAGATAGTGATGCCATTTTAACCAAAGGAATTGCTGCCCTGTTAATACGTGTATATTCTGGACAAAAACCAGCGGATATTTTGAGTGCAGAAACAAACTTTATAGATGCTATTGGCCTAAAAGAACATCTAAGTCCTACGAGAGCAAACGGCTTGGTTTCAATGATAAAACAAATAAAATTGTACGCAATTGCGCAACAAACGAAATTAGCAAATTAAGATCACAAGAAATGACAGATAAAGAGTTAGAAGAGATTGGAGATAAGATTGTACGTGTTTTAAAGACAATTTATGATCCAGAAATTCCTGTAGATATTTATGAATTAGGTTTAATTTATGATGTTTTTGTATCGGAAGAATACAATGCGAAAATATTGATGACCTTAACCTCTCCAAACTGTCCAGTTGCAGAAAGTTTACCCGTAGATATTGAGGAAAAAATAAAATCTATCGAAGAAATTAATAGCTGTGAAGTAGAAATTACTTTTGACCCTACCTGGACGCAAGAAATGATGAGTGAAGAAGCAAAACTAGAATTGGGAATGTTATAAATGAGATTCGTTTTTGGCGAAACCAAATACACTTGAGGAGCTTTTTTGAGAATCGGAGTTCCTTATTAATTTTTGAACCTAAAAAAATGGAAAAAGAAATCATCAATCGCGTTGCAAATAGTAAACTAAAGACGTTTGATCTTGAGGAAATTTATCCTGAAGGAAAAAGAGTTTTATTTGATATTAAAGATTGGTTGTTTGAAGAAATTATTTTAAAAGAAGTCGACTTTAGAATTTCCGTTAAAAACCATGATTGGACGCAATACAAAAATTCTTTTGTTGCCATACATTGCTCTGTAGATGCCATTATTCCATCCTGGGCTTTTATGCTAATTGCAGCAGAAATTACCCCTTTTGCAAACAAAGTTGTTATTGGCGATTTAACTTTATTGGAAACCGTTATTTATCAAGAGTTATTGGAGTTCATCGATTTCAAACCTTTTGTAGACGCACCTGTGATTATAAAAGGCTGTGCCGAAAAACCAATTCCTGATAGTGCGTTCGCTTTGTTGATTCGAAAATTACAACCGATTGCTACTTCAATTTTATTTGGTGAAGCCTGTTCTACCGTGCCGCTTTACAAAGCAAAAAAATAACTTTCTTTTCAGAAATATCTTTTTTTAATGAAAAACCTTATCTGTACTGTTTTATTCGTTTGTGGTAGCTTTTCTATAAGTGCACAAACCGCTGCTGAACTCAAAAAAAAACAAGTCCCAAAAAAGGCACAAATTGCAAAACTGAAAGGAGAAATTGCTGCATTACAATCAAAAATTGATGCGCTTCCTGGTTGGAGAATCGGGGCTTTTGGAACTATTGGAGGAAGCCTTTCCGGATTCAATAATTGGTACTCGAGAACAGCACCCAATGCAAGTGCTGGAAATATTGGAATTACCATCAATGGATTTGCAAATCTGATTCAAAAAGATTTTTTCTGGAAAAATGCGGGAACCATAAATGTAGGATGGGTACAATTAGATGATAAATCGATCGATGGTGATGAGGATTTCGAAACCGCCACCGATGTCTTTACCATCACTTCCCTTTTTGGAAAACGAATCAATAAAAAATGGGCAGTTTCTGCTTTGATTGAATACAGAACTTCCTTAATTGATAATTTTAACGACCCTGGTTATTTAGATTTTGGGGGTGGTTTTACCTGGACACCCAACAGCAAATTGGCTATTGTGATACACCCTGGAAACTACAATTTTGTTACTAGTAAAGGGGAAACTGTTTTTGAATCTTCTTTAGGGGCAAAAATAGTTGCAGACTATACAACGAAAGTTAAAAAATTGAGCATAAAATCAAATTTGTCAATCTATCAAAGTTATCAAAGCACTAACTTATCTAACTGGACATTGACCAATGCGCTTGGGTATACATTGTTTGAAAAAATCGGCCTTGGTTTCGAACTCGGTTTGCGTCAAAACAAACAAGAGGCTTTAAACAATGCATTAATGACAACTACAAATGCAACATTTGAAACGGTGGACAATATAGTGCAATCCTATTGGCTCATGGGGATTAGCTATGCATTCTAAGATATTCATTTTCGTTTAGATTTATTTTTGACAATTATACCGTATACTCATCGTATAAAAAATTGCTGTAGGGGAAGCGTTCAACATGAATTTTTTTCACTTCATCGTATGTTTTTTCTTTAAATTCTTCTAGATTGTCTTTATTTAAAGCAGAAATAAAAAGACTCGCTACCTCCTCATCATTCATCCACGTTTTTTGCCAATCCTCTAGCGTAAAGTGTGCTTTTGTTTTTTGAGTAATTAAATCATCCTCAGCAATCGTTTCGTGACGGTAAGCATCAATTTTATTGAACACCATTACCGTGGGTTTGTTGGCGCAATTGATATCTGCTAAAACTGAATTTACGGAAGCAATATGATCTTCAAAATTTGGATGCGAAATATCTACAACATGCAATAATAAATCTGCCTCGCGCACCTCATCCAATGTCGATTTAAATGACTCGACAAGCTGTGTTGGAAGTTTTCTTATAAAACCAACCGTGTCTGTCATCAAAAAGGGAATATTTTTAATAACTACTTTTCGAACCGTTGTATCTAAGGTCGCAAACAATTTATTTTCTGCAAAAACAGCACTTTTACTGATCACATTCATCAAGGTTGATTTTCCAACATTGGTATACCCTACCAAAGCGACACGCACCATTTTACCACGGTTTTTTCGCTGAACCGCCATTTGTTTGTCTATGGTAAGTAACTTCTTTTTAAGGAGGGCTATTTTGTCTCGAATAATTCGCCTATCTGTTTCAATTTCTGTTTCACCAGGTCCACGCATACCTATTCCCCCTTTTTGCTTGTCTAAGTGGGTCCAAAGTCTGGTTAATCGGGGTAATAAATATTGGTGTTGTGCTAATTCTACTTGTGTTTTTGCTGAACTTGTTTGTGCCCTTTGCGCAAAAATATCTAAGATTAAATTGGTTCGATCTAAAATTTTGCAGTCCAAAACTTTTTCAATATTTCGTATTTGCGCTGGAGAGAGTTCATCATCAAAAATAGCTGTGCCAATTCCTTTTGCATCAATATAATTTTTAACTTCATCCAATTTTCCTCCCCCTAGAAAAGTTTTCGGGTTGGGTTTCTCCATCTTCTGAACAAAGCGTTTTACAGTAACTCCTCCAGCGGTTTCTGTTAAAAACTCTAGCTCATCTAGGTATTCTGTGGATTTTGTTTCGTCTTGTTGTTGAGTAATTACCCCTATTAAAACGGCCTTTTCTGATATTGCTTCTCTTTGATCTATCATCGGTTACAAAAGTAATACAAATCTTGCTGTTTCAACACAAAAAACCCCAATACAAATTGGGGCTTCTATCAATAATTCAAATTAATAATACACTATTTACTTCTTCTTTTTCATAACACAACTACCAAGGTAGCGCATTGCAAAGATACTTCCAAAGACCAATACCCAGATAAACTTAAGGTTACCAAAATAAATTCTTTGTGTTATGATGTCCATTCAAAAAACTTTGAATGGTTCTAAAGTCAATAGAGAATTCCTCAACGAGACAAAAAGAACTCTTATTTTTTCGCTTGCTGATTAAAGGCGTCTCGCAACTTCTGGTCGTTTAAGATGTATTTTTTGTATTTCCCGTCTTTGTATCTGTAATAAATAAAAATGGGCATCCATAAAAAAGAGAAATAGAAAATTCCTAACCCCATTACGATTTGGGCTTTTGGATGATCAATTTGAAGGAGGTAAACACCAATTGCTACCCAACAAACAAAAATTACAAACATTATTTTTAAAAGGATTTTCATGCTACAAAATTACAAAAGTTCTATGAATTTGGTTGAAATTTAATTTGAATGTTCCAGAAAAATAAAGCGTTTTTTTAGCCTTTCTTATTTTTTTGACAGGACATCCGTCCCCAAATAACCATCATCTTTATTGTAGTACCAAGCTCTTTCTTTTGGCATTTTTATATCATGAATCGTTTCTAAGCCTGTTAACAAAATGTACTCGCCACGCTCTTTTTGTTCTTTGAAAAACTGATAGGCTTCCATTGCATAGGTTTTTGGATCGAAATAAAAGTACCAAGTATCATTTCCAACTTCTTTGGTGTAGCTTACTTTTAAAACCAAATATTCTTTTCCTTTAAAGGTTTTAATGGTTGTTTTTTGATGAATAATTGTGCCTTCATCTTTAAGTTTCATAGGCAAACCATACAAATAAGTATAATAATTTTTGTACAAATTTGCACGCTCACAGCTTAATTTGTGTTTCTTTAAGAGTGCTTCTGAAGGGGTTGTATTTCCGTTGACTGCGATACGACAGATTCCTTTATCAACTGTATATTGAGTAATTACCCCGTCTTTAATGGCTTTTACTAAAAAGTGCTCTTGGGGAAGATCTATTTCAATAAAACTCTTTCTAGGGCTACTTTTGGGTGTTTTCATAGTTACTAAAAAAGCGCCTTTAAAGGTACTCCAATTGCCGTTTGGATCGTGAAACTGAATGGATTTCTCTAGCAATTGATCTCCTGATAGTGTCTGTGAAAAAGAAAAGAATACAGAGAAGAGTAGTAAGAATGTAGCAGTTTTTTTCATCTTTTAAAGGTATAAAAAATCCCGAAAAAGAGCGGGATATGAGCTTTTTATGTTTGAACTCCTTATTTGAGCCCTAATTCTGTTAATTGTGCTGTATCTAAAAATGCAGGAGCATCTATCATCACATCTCTTCCTGAGTTATTTTTTGGAAAAGCAATAAAGTCTCTAATGGTTTCTTGTCCTCCAAGGATTGCCACCAACCGATCCAATCCGAAAGCCAAACCTCCATGAGGTGGAGCTCCATATTCAAAAGCATCCATTAAAAATCCAAATTGTGCTCTGGCATCTTCTTCAGAAAAACCTAGATGACGCAACATGGTTGCTTGTATTTGCTTATCGTGAATACGAATGGATCCACCTCCAATTTCATTTCCATTCAAAACCAAATCGTAAGCATTTGCTTTTACGGCCCCTGGGTTGGTATCTAACAATTCCAATTGCCCGGGTTTTGGAGAGGTAAATGGATGGTGCATGGCATGGTAGTGCCCCGTTTCTTCGTCGAGTTCCAGCAAAGGAAAATCAATCACCCACAAAGGAGCAAATACCTTTGGATCTCTCAACCCTAGTCGCTCCGCAAGCTCCATTCTTAAAGCAGATAATTGGGCTCTTACTTTATTGGTTTCACCTGATAACACACAGATTAAATCTCCAGGTTTTGCATTGGTTTCTACTGCCCATTTAGCAAGGTCTTCTTGATCGTAAAATTTGTCAACTGAAGATTTAAACGTTCCATCATCATTTACACGACAATATACCATGCCTAAAGCACCTACTTGAGGTCTTCGTACCCAGTCAATTAATTTATCTATTTCTTTTCTTGTATAGGCATTTCCCCCTGGCACTGCAATTCCAACCACCAATTCTGCCTTGTTAAAAACACCAAATTCTTTGTGTTGTGCAACGGCATTTAACTCGCCAAACTCCATTCCAAAACGAATGTCTGGTTTGTCGTTTCCGTACATTTTCATAGCATCATCATAAAGCATTCGTGGGAATTCTGCAATTTCAACCCCGTTGATTTCTTTTAGCAAATGCCGGGTCAATCCTTCAAAAATATTTAAAATATCTTCTTGTTCAACAAAGGCCATTTCACAGTCAATCTGGGTGAATTCCGGCTGTCTGTCTGCACGTAAATCTTCATCTCTAAAGCATTTTACAATTTGAAAATACTTGTCCATTCCACCCACCATTAGCAATTGCTTAAATGTTTGTGGCGATTGTGGCAAAGCATAAAACTGCCCTTCATTCATTCGAGAAGGCACGACAAAATCTCTTGCTCCCTCTGGAGTTGATTTTATCAAATAAGGCGTTTCAACCTCAATAAATTCTTGATCAGAAAGGTATTTTCTAACCTCCATAGAAACCTTATGACGAAAAATCAAACTGTCTTTCACCGGATTTCTTCGAATGTCTAAATACCTGTATTTCATTCTGATGTCCTCTCCTCCATCAGTCGTGTCTTCAATCGTAAAAGGAGGCGTCAAGGCTTGGTTCAAAATTTCTAATTTAGAAACCAACACTTCAACATTCCCAGTAGCCATTTTTGCGTTTTTAGACTCACGTTCAATCACAGTACCGGTAACTTGTATTACAAATTCTCTTCCTAAAGATTTTGCTTTGTCCATCATTGCAGTCGGGGTACGCGCTTCGTCAAAAATCAATTGCGTAATTCCGTAACGGTCCCGTAAATCTACCCAAACCATAAACCCTTTATCACGCGATTTCTGAACCCAACCTGCCAAGGTTACCTCGGTATTGATATGCGATGCTCTGAGCTCACCACAAGAATGACTTCTATACATTTGTTTGAATTTTTAAGTTGCAAAATTAGACATTTTCAATCGAATAATAATGCTTTGGACGTTCATTTCTAAAGAGAAATACCCCGCTTTTCGCACTCGCATCCCGCAAAAAGCGGAAGTGCTCAAACAATTGCTGCAATCGCTAACGCAAAATTCGTCCAATTCTTCGTAAATTTGTACTTATGAGTGTTATTAATATACAAGATAAATTTAATTTGTTTTCAGAGCATTGGTCCCCAAAAAAAGTAGGCGAACTCAATGGACAACAAATTTTATTGGCAAAATTAAAAGGAGAATTTGTCTTTCACACCCACGAACATGAAGATGAACTCTTTATGGTTATCAAAGGGAGTTTGGTGATTGAAATGCATGCAAAAACAGTAACATTAAACGAAGGTGAATTTTATATTGTCCCCAAAGGAGTCGCACACAAGCCCATAGCCAAAGAAGAAGTACAGCTGCTCTTGTTTGAACCTCTTTCTACAAAACATACTGGAGAAGTCATTGCAGATATTACAGTAGAAACCTACGAAGCGATTTAAAAACGATGAGCAAATTATATTTAGTACCCACACCCATAGGAAATTTAGAGGACATGACTTTTAGGGCCATTCGTATTCTAAAAGAAGTTTCTTTTATTTTAGCAGAAGACACTCGTACCAGCGGAAAACTCCTAAAACATTTTGAAATTGCTACGCAAATGCACAGTCATCACATGCACAACGAGCACAGGTCTATTGAGGGAATTTTAAAACGCATACAAGCAGGAGAAACCTGTGCCCTTATTTCAGATGCAGGAACACCTGCAATATCAGATCCTGGTTTTTTGCTGACTAGGGCCTGTGTAGAAAACAATATTGAGGTAAATTGTTTGCCAGGTGCCACCGCATTTGTACCGGCATTGGTCAATTCCGGCTTGCCCAATGACAAGTTTGTCTTTGAAGGATTTTTACCGGTTAAGAAAGGAAGACAAACGCGTTTGCTTTTATTGGCAGCAGAAACAAGAACACTCATTTTTTATGAATCGCCACATAAATTGATAAAAACACTCGGGCACTTTGCCGAATATTTTGGCGCAGACAGACAGGTTTCTGTTTCCAGAGAACTCACCAAAATGTTTGAAGAAACCATTCGCGGAACTGTCACTGAAGTATTGGCACACTACACTGCAAAACCTCCAAAAGGGGAAATTGTTGTCATTGTTGAAGGGAAAAAATAAATTACATTCAAAAAGAATTGTGTTTACATCCCTTCTTTCGAGAGTTTATTTTTAAAATCTGAAACTGTTTTAGCAATCACCGCGTCCGTTCTTTCTGTGTTAATATCATAGGTTGGACCCAATGCTTTTTTCTCTGGAAAATTTTCAATCATTACGGTTGTAGATGGAAATGCAAAATCTACGCCTAAATCTTTCGCCAATTTTACAATCGCAATGTGCAACCTGTGTTTCGAAGATTGCTCGATGCCCCAAGCCAGACTTTTAAAGTAAACATTGATAGTAATCAGTAAGGCCGAATCCCCAAAACCAGTAAACTCAACATTATAAGAATCTGAACGGGTTTCTGGATGTGCTATAATAAGCTCTCGCACTCCTTTTACAAAAGCTTCTATCAACTCTGGAGGGGTATCATAACGTAAGCCTAAATTGGTATGGTATCTTCGAAACAACCGCAAACCTTTGTTGTTAATTACAATTTCCGACAATTTACTGTTTGGAATTTGATAGACCGATGTATCTGCAGCTCGCACACTGGTAGAACGAAAACCTACTTTTTCTACGGTTCCTACAACTTCACCAGCTTCAATCCAATCTTCAATATGAAAAGGCTTGTCTAGGAAAATCATGATGGTTCCAATTAAGTTTTTTACCGTATCCTGGGATGCCAACGCAAAGGCCAAACCTCCAATTGTAGCTCCCGCTAACATGGTGGTGGTATCTACCCCTAACAAGGCCAATAGGCGAAAACCTCCAATGACGATCACTAACCCTGTTAGTAGATTGTCTAAAATTGGCACTAACTGATCATCCAATTTACCATGGGTTCTTTCCGTAAATACTTTATACAGTTGCATGACTACATGGACTAGCTTTAAGAAAACATAGATCCAAAAAACCACAATAGCAATGTGTATTCCCTTAAATACAAACGTATTGATTTCTAATCCAAATTGAAGGGAGGCAAACACTTTATCGAAAAAAGCAAATACAACCAGCAAACTAATAGGATGTGCTAATTTTTTTAAGACTTCATTAATTTCTAAATTGGTGTTTTTGGTGATTTGATATTGTATTTTTTTGAGCACTAAAAAGGCTGTTTTCTTCACAATTAAAAAGATAATCCAAGCCAATAAAAACAATAATAACAGACCAATCCATTGCCAAATCTCGATGGTCAGTATTTTTTTATGCCCAGAGGCTGGCATACTACTTTGCAGCTTGTCTACATACCATGGAAATATTTCTTTATAAATCTGATCAATCTTAGAAACAGTCTCTTCCGAATAGTACCAATTATTATTTATCTTTTCTACAGAAATTTCGGGCATTCTTTGAGGAAATAAGACATATTTGTAAGACACAGAATACCCAATTGTATCCCTGTAATTTGGATCTGAAGAAATTTTATTGAAATCTACAAACAAGCCTTTACCATCCAGAATCTTTTTTAACTTAATGGCTTTTCGCATGGCCACTTTATCTGGATACCCAGCAATAGTTTTTGCGGCTTTTTCGGGTTGGTAAGAGTCTTCTTGAAGGAAGAACAAGTGCGTATAAATCGTTGCATAAGGATTGCTAATATCTACTCGAGTACTATCTTGAGCATTTGAAATAAACGGAATAAAAAAGAAGAACCAAAGAAATTTTTTCATATTGAACAGATTAATACTGTTGTGAAACAGAAATGCAAATTTAAACCTTTTCAAAAATGTAGGGTCAAAGAGGTGTAAATAATTAAAAAAAAATAGTATGAAAAATTCAATCTGTATTTTAATCCTAGTATTTGCCACCATATTTTCAACGCAGGCCCAAAAGAAAAGAGGGCGCAAAGGTTTGGAAATGACCACTGCTCAACAAGCCACATTAAAAGTAAAACAAATGACGTTGGCTTTGGATTTAAATGCGACACAACAAAAAGAAATTATGGTATTAATGATCACAAAAATTGATGCTGTAAAGAAAATGAAAACCGCAAGAAAAGAAATTAGAGAATCAGAAAAGAAACCAAGTGCAGACGCCATTTTTGCAATGAAAAACAACTACTTGGATACTCAAATTATGATGAAAAATAAGATGAAGCAAATTTTAACTGCGGCACAATTTCAGAAATTCGAAAAAATGGCAAAAACAAAAAAACGAATGGCTGTAAAGAAAATGAGACACCAAAAGGGAAAAAGAGGAAAAAAAAGAGGAAG
>Ga0213861_10000074_pt1 | contig 67459 bp, 59 predicted proteins | sample PICome_4_FD_160110 | JGI IMG/M metagenome (GOLD analysis project Ga0213861, IMG submission 160110) | Coastal seawater microbial communities near Pivers Island, North Carolina, United States - PICO131 | ecosystem: Environmental > Aquatic > Marine > Coastal | place: USA: North Carolina... | reverse complement strand
CTCTAGGTAGAAAAATTTCTCTTAGGTTCTTACGTAACAAACTGGACGAGAACGCCGAGGGAGTATATGACACTAAGAAGTCCGGTGACTTTTTGATATTCGCATGTAAACATTCGATATCCCGAAGTTCATACTTCGTGACGATGTCTGGAGTGAAACTATCTAATGGTGAAGTGATATGATACCTAATAATTTTATTGACTTCTATGGAGACCAGACTCGGTGGTTCCTTGGTGAGGTTGTTAATGTAAAGGACGACCCTAAGAAACTAGGTAGAGTCAAGGTTAGAGTTTTCGGGGTTTACGATGATGTTGAAGAAGACGACCTGCCATGGGCCCAGATTGTTGTACCCGTTACTACAGGTATCCACAAAGGTAAGGGACAGAACCTAGGTATACTTGTGGGTGCACAAGTGTTTGGTATGTTCTTGGATGGTCAGAACTCTCAGTTGCCTATGGTTATTGGTACTGTACCCAAAGAAAACGACACTGGAAAAGTGGATACCAAAACAAAAAAACCCATCACAGAACCCGATACAAACTCCAAAGCACTAGAGAACTATCCCCATAATAAGGTTTATGAAACAGAGAGGGGTCACTACAAAGAGTATGATGATACGCTTGGCGCTGAACGTATTAAAGAATACCACAAGTCGGGTACGTACTACGAGATAGACAAAGACGGTAACATGACGATTGATGCTACTGAATCTAAGGCTAGAACTATAACAATCAAGGCCTCCGGTGAAATCAATGTCACCGCACCTGTCGTTAATGTGAACGGTGATGTGGTCAAACTAAACTCATGATGACGGAACTTCCATGTTCTGGTACAACTCTACCTACTAAGGCCGAGTTCGTTCAGGTGTACAATGACATCCTAATGATACCTAGTCAGTTGAAGGCGTACTCCGTTTCGACCCCAGACTTGGATGCCGAGGTACAGAAGCAGATAGATGATGTCGTCAAACAGATAGAAGACTTTGCAGAACTACAGTCCAGTATCCTATCACCGTACTGGCAGAAAGGTCAGATACGTAACTGGCAGAAGGAAGGTAGAGAGGCATGGTCTGAACTGATAGATGAGTTCCATATCTACATCCCAGCCAAGATGTTGGAGATGATATCCAAGGTAATACCAATAGGGTTCACTGTATCCATTATGGGAATCAGTGTTGATGTACTCAAGATACTGGAGAAGGACGAACAGGAAAGTATCAAGAGACAGATTACATCCGAAGTAGATAAGTTCTACGGTATGGTTCCTAAAGGGTACCAGTACTATGATGGCGAGTTTGGTGTGTTGTGTGATGAATGGAAGGGTAAGTTGACATGGGACTACTTTAAGAATGAAATCATCCTTTTCTGCACCAACACACTACATGCTGCATTCGGCAAGTTGATTGACAAGTTTAAGACGATATGGGATACATTAGGTCTACCTAGTCTACCCGCTCTACTCACATTCGATGTAGAGACATGGATACGTGGGCAGATAGATGGGTTCAAGGCGCAGGCAATTCAGTACAAAGAATCACTAGAACAACAAGCAGAACAACTCAAGAAAGACATCGAGACTGCGGTCGGTGATGCTAAGAAGAATGCTCAAGATCAACTAGACAAGTTGAATACCGACATCGAAGACTTCAGTGTCGGTGGGTTCGTCCAAGACCAACTGAAAGATATAAGTCTATTCGGTATGTCCTTACAAGATATCATTGGGGGTGAGATTAATACCAATGTTAAATGTCCGGAGGAGGAGATTGCAGACCTTGTACGTGCCGCAAGAGATTGGTTCGCACAGTGGCAGAAAGAACTCATTAACATGTGGATAAAGAAAATTAAATCTTTTTTGGATGCTATAGGATTAGGTGCTCTACTTGACTTCCTAACGCTGACATTCTGTGACGTACTTGGGTTGATAGGTATCCCGACATCATTCGAACTAACTTTACCTGAATTACCGTTAAATGATGACACGTTAACTGTATAAATAGTACAAAAAGAGTTTAACCATTATGGCAAAAGCATTCTCAATACAAGACGGTAACTTACAGAACAAACCGATTACTACTACGATTGAACGTACGTATTCGGATATTGACTGTACGTTCACCCCCAACCCTACTACAGGGGACATATACAAGACGACTGATGCTGCGGCAGTTCGTCAGTCTGTAAAGAATCTCTTGATGACAGAAAAGGGAGTTATGCCATTTCGTCCATATTATGGTGCGGGGCTCGAGCAGATACTGTTCTCATTGTCAACTGATTTGGATGAAGACGATATAGAACAAAGGGTACGTTCTACCATAGAAAACTATGAACCTAGAGCGGTACTTAAAGACATACAGGTTAATATTAACCCAGATTATAACTCGGCAAGCCTAACTATAACCTTTAGTGTTGTTAATACAACCAAGGTCGTTACTCTAGGTTTAACTATTGCAAGGGCAAGATAAATGACTATTAATACATCTGACTTAGATTTCTATGACATTAAGTCCAAACTAAAAACGTACTTCCGAAATAGTGGGGAGTTCGAGGACTATGATTTTGATGCAAGTGGTCTATCTAACATCCTAGATATCTTGGCATATAACACACATATTAATGGTCTTACTGCCAACATGTCTATCAATGAGTCGTTCCTGAGCACATCTCAGTTACGTTCATCGGTAGTATCACATGCAGAGAGTTTAGGTTACTTCCCTAAATCAAGCACTGCTGCTCGAGCAGTGGTCGATGTTACAATCACTATCGCTGGTGGCCCAACCTCATTCACCTTACCTAAAGGTTCGAGTTTCTTTGCTTCCATTGATGAGTCCAACTACGAGTTCTTTACTACACAGAACTACACTGTGGCTAACTCTGGTACCGACACATTTACGTTCACCGGAGTAACTCTGATAGAAGGTAAGGAACAATTCAAGACGTTCCTTGCAGACAGCAATATCGATATACCTTATGTTATTCCAGAAAGCACATTAGACACATCTACAATGATAGTCAATGTGTTTCCTAATGGTACCACCGAAGAATCTGAAATATATCTTAACGTTAAAGAGGTTGCGACTGTCTCTGATGAGTCACGCGTGTACATGGTACGCGAATCTCACAACGGTGATTACGAGATGATATTCGGAGATGGTAACGTACTTGGGGTTCGACCACAGACAGGAAACGTCATTAGGGTAGAGTATATTGCGACCAATGGCCCTGCTGCTAATGGTGCGACGACGTTCACCTTGAATGAGTTCTCTGGTACAGGTTACGTTATCGAAGTAACAACCGTATCTAATTCAGCGGGTGGTTCTAATCCTGAAAGCATACAGTCCATCAAGTTGAACGCGCCACTTGCATACTCTGCACAGAACCGATTGGTCACCGCAGATGATTACACTGGATTGATATTAAGTAACTATGGTGCATATGTAAATGATGTTGCAACATGGGGCGGTAACGATAATGTACCCCCACAGTACGGTAAGGTGTTTGTGAGTTTAAACTTCCTAGAAGGAGTTGATGAGAACTCTAAGACTATGGTTGAAGATATGATTAGGAACCAACTGACTTCTAATCTATCTATCATGTCTATCGATACAGAGTTTGTTGAACCTCAATTCACTTACCTAGAACTCCAGACGTTTTTTAATATCGACCCTATCAAGAACACCACAACTCCAGAAGCACTTCAGGTACAGGTTGACGAACTAATACAAAGTTATATGAGTATTAATCTGAACCAATTCGATTCAGTATTCCGACGTTCTAATCTATTGTCTTTAATAGACTCATTTTCTACTGCAATCTTAAACTCTAGAATGGACATTAAGGTACAACAGTTAATCGACATCACTCAATTGGTTGCGGATTTAGAAGCTGCACAAACAGCGGCGGGCATCCCTTTCAACACGTATATCGAACAGGACTATACTGTCAACTTCCCTGTTATTCTAGCAGCACCGGATAAAGACGACTACGTAGTAACCTCTACGGTATTCAAGTCTAATGGACGGAACGTATTGGTCAAGAACGAATTGGGTTCGACCAAACTACAACTCGTAGACCTCAATGGTGTTGTGAGAATTGCCAACATCGGTTCATATGACCCTGCTAAAGGTACGATATTCTTGAATTCCTTGTTAGTAGACAAAGCGGGGTACGTGGGTAGGGGTATTAAAATAAGTGCAACTCCGGCGAACCAGAGTACAATTAGTCCATTGAGAAACTACATCTTTGCTCTGGATAGTGAGGCCTCGTCTACCACAGGTAGAGTAGACTCCGGAGCCACTAAGGTTCTATTGTAATGTCACGATTTCTCGCTAATCAATATCGAACGAATGCTAAGTTTCATCAGAGTCAGGTAACTCAAATACTTCCTGAATTCTATCAGGAACAGTATCCGGATTTAATTAAGTTTATTGAGGTGTATTACGCATACACCGGAGAAGATGGGTCTGCTTCGTTTACTGACCAGATTCATGATTTATTTAATATACGGGATATCTCTTCGACCGACATAAAACACTTGAATCTTTTGATAGGAGAGATTAGTGATGGTTTAGAGACAACTTCGTTCTATCAAAACCCACGGTTGATGGCGAAACTTCTTTCCGACTTCTATCGTAACAAGGGTACAAAGTTATCTGCGGAACAGTTCTTTAAAGCATTCTATAATGAATCTGTCGAAGTATCATATCCCAAACGTAACATTTTTATACTGAACGATAAACCGGGCGGTTCATTAATCGGCCCAGAGTCACTCAAATATATTCAAGATGACAAGAAGTATCAAATCTTCTCAATTCTTTTGAAAACAGGTATGTCACTCAGTGACTATGAAACTCTATATAAAAAGTTGGTACACCCTGCTGGTTTCTATCTAGCTGCAGAAGTTGAGACCCAAGGTATTGCGGATCTCAACCTGCGAGCGGGACTTACAACTGACCCGTTAGAAACACCTAACTATCCAATTGTTATTCAAGGTACTGCGTTACCTACTGCTATGACCTCTCGTTACAGTCTACTGACTATGGAAGAGACAGATATTATGGATGCACGGTCTCAGTTACAAAGAGATGAGGGTTCCGGTATTGTTGTAAGTTCCCTAGAGACCCTAGAGAAGTACGACGGTATGTCTCTACAAGACCTAGCAGACGACTTCGGTACGATTGGTAATTGGGTCGGTGTTGCGTCATCTCGACTAGACGATGAAGGTCTGGACATATCTTCGGGATACGAAACACTAGACGATGACACATATCTTTAAATTTATAAATAAGAGTGATTAATACAGGGGCCGCTGATGGCTAGACAAATACTTAATACTGGTGGCGCTGCAAACGATGGTAAGGGCGATACCCTTCGCAACGCCAGTCAGAAGATTAATGATAACTTCTCTGAACTCTACACCCTCATTTCTTTGGGTGGTGGTAGTGGAGGTGTGTCTGCCGAACAACTCAAACAAATAGTAGAAGATGAGATCACTATTCAGTTGGACGGTATAGACCCCGATGGGGGAACGGGTACAGCGAACATACTTCTATATAAGAGTTCCAATGAAGAGGTTCTTTCAGCTGACCAAGACATAAACGTTTCCACAACATATACTTTCGCGACAGGTGACTTAATAACCACTGTAGGTTCTAGCACGGACTTCAATGGTTGGAGTGATGACCTACCTACTACTGGTCGATATGTATTCATGGTACAGACCACAGTTATCGGTACAGAGGACGAGCAAGAAGTCCCTGTTGATAAGTGGTCTGTCCCAGTACTAATCTACGACCGTGGTCTACCTAACTTGATGGTTGATATACTCGCACCTAATGGAAACATCTTCCGCAATGACACTGGTCAGACGGAAGTAAAAGCATTTATAACATCTGATGGTACTGAAATATCATCGGAGGACTATAATAAATTTAATTATGAATGGACTAGTGGCGGTGCACTTGTATGTGTCCACGAAACAACGCGATATGTCTCACACATTGACGGAAATATTGTCACTGTTGAGCCTGATGGTACATGTCCTATAGGGTTTGGCGTTCCTGCCACTAACTCTGGGGATGTAGACAATTTCCCTAACGGTGAATTAAAAACTTTAAACATAGAAGCGCAGGCGGTTCCTAATTCGGGTACCTTACCTTTGCAATTAACAATTAACGATAAACAAGAGGATTAACAATGGCACTTAGAACGGCAACCGCCGCCATAACCCTAACCGACTTGGCAGATGGCCAGAGTTCGGTAACTGCGTTCTTGACTAACGAAAACCACACCTTTGCGGCAAGTGATGCGGGTGTTGTATCCGATGCAACAAGACGTGACTTTTCATGTTCTGTAAAGGTATTCATTGGTGGTACCGAACAGTCATTCGCAACTGGTTCTTCTCCATCAGAAGGTCAGTTTACACTAGGTTCTATCTCTGCGGTAAGCGGATGGGAATTCCTAGTATCACAATCTGCCGGCACAGATATCGGTGGTGGTGTAACTAAAGGTGCTGGTGTTGTATATGCTGACCAAATCGGTGTACCTTCATCTGCAACTATTCTTGTACCGGTCACATATAACAATGGCGGTACAACTGGAACGTTCACTCTAGAACTTTCTGTTAACCGTATTCAAGATGGTGCTGGTGGTACAATCATTAACTTGATTCCATCTAGTCAAATCTTCTCTGCTGATGCAGACGGTAAAATCCTAGGTAGTCAAAACAACAGTTCTATCCTATTCGACATCGCTGGTTCTCCAGGCGCATTGGACTATGAAACTTCATTGGACGGTGCTCCATTCCAGACTCAGACTTCTACCTCTAATAACGCTGGTGGTATTGCTGGTTACGATGATGATGCCTCAGGTGCATTCTCAACTGGTACTCTACCAACTACTGCTGTATCTGGTGCTCGTCTAGAGATTAAACCAGAGAATATCGGTGACGGTAGTTCGACTCTTACAGTTCGTGTAAGTGGTGAACAAGGTAAAGATGCGGTTACTTTCAGTAAGGTTCGAGCTGGTCGTGCAGCAGTATATGTTGAACTAGAAGCAAACAACCCTGTAGTATTCCGCAATAACCAAGGTGACCCAGTCACATTGACCGCGAAAGTATATGACGCGAACGATGGTTCTGAACTCAGCGACGGTGTTGGTGGTATGTCTGTAGCATATGGCTGGGAATGGATCTCAGGTGCTCAGGTTTATGTTGCGAACGCAAGTCTAGAAGTACAGACAGATGCATCTGGCACCCCTCTGGGTTCTGGTGGTAGTCCAGTACGACGCGCTGCAAACGGTTCAACCAGTTCCGCAGAAGTCAACACTAATCAAGTAATTGTCGGCCCATCTGATATTCCAGATACAGGCGCGCCAATCAGCATTCGTTGTAATGTTACTGTAACTACACCATAAATTAATTGGTAGGAAGTAAAATGGCAACTATAAGAGCCTCACAATCTATAACCTTTACAGATCTATATGATGCGTCTGGCTTTGAGTACATTTATACTAAAACAATCTCCAGTATCGATGATGCTGGGGATTTCCTATCGACCCAACTTCCTAGTGATAGTTGGACTTATGGTCTACCTTCTCCGGCCGGTGCGGTTGATGGAATCTCTTGGACTACTTTCCAAGGAGACCTAAGCACTTCTTTCCCAGTCCTTTGGCAATGCAGACGATTTGTAAACGGTAACCCAGCGACCGGAGACTCTATTCCAGCACCGTGGGAACCACCAACACGTATCGCTATGATGGGTGCCGCAGGCCCTGCTGGTGAACAAGGCCCTGCTGGTGCTCCTGGCGCTGTTGGTGAACAGGGTGCTCAGGGTAATACTGGCGAACAAGGCCCACAAGGATTAGCAGGTGAAGTCGGTGCTCAAGGCCCACAAGGACTTCCTGGGCCCCAAGGAGACCAAGGTATCAAAGGCGACCAAGGCGAGCAAGGAGCTCAAGGGCCTATAGGTCTTCAAGGAGAAATTGGTGTCCAAGGTAACCAAGGCGAGCAAGGAGCTCAAGGTGAGGTAGGGTCAACTGGTCTTCAAGGTATCAAAGGTGACCAAGGTGAACAAGGTGATACTGGCCCAATCGGCCCTATAGGTCTTCAGGGTCTTCAAGGTAATCAGGGAGAAACTGGGCCGCAGGGACTTCCTGGCCCACAGGGTGAAATCGGTGTCCAAGGTAGTCAAGGTGAGACTGGTGCACAAGGTGATATTGGAGAGAAGGGAGAGCAAGGTCTTCAAGGTGCTATTGGTGCACAAGGTGAGCAAGGAGCTCAAGGTGACGTAGGCCCAACTGGTTTACAAGGCGCACAAGGCCCTGTGGGCCCACAAGGTTTACAGGGTGACGCTGGTGCTCAAGGCCCACAAGGGGAGACTGGTCTACCAGGCCCAACTGGTTTACAAGGTAGTTCCGGACAGCAGGGTGCTGCCGGTGCAACTGGTGAAACAAACTTCCCATACTATACTAATGCCCCTAGAGACTATGACCCGAACGACCTACAGCCTACGGGAACCTCTTTGACTGGTGGTATCTACCAAACTAATGGTGGTACTTACTTGTGGAATCCAAACCCAACCGCAGTGCCAGGCGGTGTTACTAACATCAACTGGCAGATATATGCGATTGCTGCTGTTGCCTCAAACATTACGTCAAGTAGTTTCTTAGATGCGTTTCTAACAGTTGGTGCTCAAGGCCCGATTGGTGATCAAGGAGCTCAAGGCCCACAGGGTCTTCAGGGCCCTATTGGCCCAACTGGATTACAAGGTGAGCAAGGAGCTCAAGGCCCTCAAGGACTTCAAGGAGACGTTGGAGAAAAGGGAGACCAAGGTGAACAGGGACTTCAAGGTAACATAGGTGCACAGGGACTGCAAGGAGCTCAAGGTGAGATAGGTCTTCAAGGAGACACTGGCCCACAAGGTATAGCAGGCCCACAAGGTTTGGTCGGCCCAAGAGGTTTAACCGGAGACACCGGGCCACAAGGTGCACAGGGGCCACAAGGTTCTGTTGGTGCTAAAGGAGACGTTGGTGATCAGGGCCCTACTGGTCTACAAGGTGCTCAAGGTATCGCTGGGCCTCAGGGAGATGCCGGGCCTAAAGGGGATACTGGTATCCAAGGGCCAACTGGAGCCGCCGGAGCAAAAGGTGACACAGGTGCTAAAGGTGAAACAGGTGCGCAAGGGCCACAAGGTATAGCAGGCCCACAAGGAGATGCAGGCCCGAAAGGAGATACTGGTCTTCAGGGGCCACAAGGTAATGTTGGTGCTCAAGGTGCTCAGGGCCCTACTGGTCTACAGGGTGCTACTGGTCTACAGGGTAATGTTGGCGCGCAGGGTGCACAAGGGCCACAGGGGCCTACTGGTTCAGCAGGTTCTGCTGGTAATGCAATTGTATTTGACACGGATGCTACAATAAACCCAGATTATGGTGCAGGGTCTAAGTCAGATTTAGTCCGACAATACCGTGGTACTAACGAGGTACTACAGAACGACATATATTGGTCTGTGGGAACAGGACGCGTTTATCAGTATCAAGGTGGAAGTATCAATAGTACTACCGACGTTCCTTTCGGCGAGATTACTTCGGGTGGTATATTATCTCTAGAAGGAATTAAGGATGCCGTTTCTGGAACTTCACAAATAAAATTTGAAGATGATAACATACAGATTATCGAAAACAGTAAAGTAAGAGTTCGTTTAGGTAAGTTATAAATACCGATATGGACAATTAATTTGTAAGGGGCTCCGGCCCCTTTTTTATTAGAGAATGATTATATGATATATGTGATTGATGATTTTTACGCAAACCCAGATTCCGTTCGAGAATTTGCTCTCCAGTTAGACTTCGATATTGTAGGGAACTATCCTGGCCTCCGGACTAAACCGTGTTCGGACGATGAAAATTATATCGAAGAAATAAAGAAAACTTTTGAAAACGTATTGAATAAAGAGATTACACATTTCCCTCTGGATGAGTACAACACATCGTTTCAGTATACTACTTGGCGAGACACTACTTGGGTTCATCATGATGCGATGTCATATGCAGCAGTAGTATACCTACACCCCAACCCTATGCTCGACTCAGGTACCTCAATGTATCGACATAAGGCAACAGGTATAATGAAGCACAAAGAAGGTCTCCCAGACTTCAACGAAGTGTCTACCTCTCTTGATGATTGGGAGACAGTGACCGAAGTAAAGAATGTTTACAACCGTGCAATTATATACGATTCCATGAACTATCATCGCTCAACAATCCCTGGCTTTGGGGTGGATAAAGAAAGTGGACGATTATTTCAGACATTTTTCTTTGATGCGAAATAGAAAATTAAAAATAATGCCTTATAATTGTTATAAATAACTACAAATGTTTTCAACACTGCACAGGACATAAAAATGCCAGCTATAGTAAGACAAACAATGGGTAGGACTTTAGCGAGAAGTCTTCTAGAAGATATCCAAAACTCTTCTAATGAATACTATATCGGTATTGGTAAGTCGGATCTCTTCAATGCTGAAGATACAGTAATTCCACCTATCGATTCCCCATTCGAAGAAAGAGAGTTTCGCAACAACTTGCAATCAGTAAAGAAGGTCGAAGGTTCTACGTTTGTAGCAAAAAGAGTGAACTGGTCTTCAGGTACTATTTACGCTGGTTGGGACGATGCTGTTGACCCAGATAACACAACTCCGTGGTACGTGTTGAACGATGCGAAAGAAGTATACATCTGTTTAGACCACGCCAAGAATTTGGACGGGTCGCCTAAGCCATCAATGATAGAACCTAACTATGGTCTACTCAATGTTCCCTACGAAGATGTCTTCACCACGGCAGACGGTTACACTTGGAAGTTTTTATATTCCTTAACCCCAGAAACAATCTATCAGTTCCTATCATCAAACCACATTCCTGTACAAGATGCAGAGTCTATTGAAGAGGGCGACCCTATCGAAGACCTTCAGGCAGTTGTTAAGGCAGGTGCGGTCGGTGGACAAATAATTAGTGCATCTGTTGAGAATGGCGGTTCTGGTTACACTACAGCACCTACATTAACCGTAATTGGTAATGGTGTTGGTGCAACTGCGGTTGCTCACATATCTGAAGGAGTGGTTACTAGAATTGAAATGACTGACTTCGGGTCAGGATATACCTATGCATCATTTGATGTTGGTGGCGGTGGTGGCTATGGTTGTGAAATACGTGCAATCGTGACTAGTCCAAACGGTATTGGTTTTGACCCTATAGATGATTTGAAAACAAATGCAGTTCTAATAAATATCAAACCAGACGGTGTTGTAGATGATACCTTTATTGTAGAGAACTCTTTCCGACAAATGGGTGTTATTAAGAATCCACTGACACCAGAAAATTCCCCGTTCGTTGCTACTTCCGCTAAAGTACTATCGACCATAACTCTTGTGACCTCTTCTCCGTTTGATTCCGGTGCGACCATCACAGGTGCTATCTCCGGTGCAGTTGCTTACGTTGATGAGTCTGCTGATACCGTAGTTTATTACCACCAAAACGAATCTACAGGGTTCGCTCAATTCCAAGTAGGAGAGTCGGTAACTCAATCAGGTGTCGCGGTATCGGGAGAGGTCGAATCTCTTTCTCATTCAAATGGTATAAATCGGTTCTCTGGTGATGTCCTATATATTGAGAACCGCGCAAGAATACGACGTGATGCAGAACAACAAGAAGACATTAAGATAGTCATAACCGTTTAGGATTAAATCATGGTAGATTTTACAAATAAAATTTTTAAAGAAACATATCGCGATTTTTATGATGCTGAAAAAGGTTATCATCGTGTATTGTTCAACTCTGGACGTGCACTACAAGCACGTGAGTTAATCGAATCACAAACAATCATCCAAGAAGAGATTGCACGATTCGGTCGTAACATTTTCAAAGAAGGTGCTCTGGTAAATCCAGGCGGCGCGACTGTAGACAATACATTAGAGTATATTCGACTAGACCCTATTAGTATCCTGGGCCCAGACCTACTGGGTAAAACCCTAACTAACGGAACTTTAGTAGTTAAAGGTATCGAATGTAAGGTAATCGAAGTTGTCGAGTCCGTTAATGGCGACCCTGCTACACTATACGTACAGTACACAGACACTTCTGAGGCCTCTGACAATACTGTCGCTCCTCGGGTATCCTCTCTCGACACTCTAGTAGCACTAGACGGTACTTCAAATTCTTCTATTGTTGTTATTGATGACAGCGCAGACCCCATTCCTGCTGTCGGTAAGGGAACTAAAGCATACTTTGCTGCAGGCGACTTTTTTGTACAGAACCACTTCGTCTACATGGAAGGTGGTAGTTCGTTCATTAACAAATACAGTGCACTACCAACCGCAGATATTGGATTCCGTATTGAAGAGGCGATTATCACCGAAGGTGAAGACAATAGTCTCTACGACAATCAAGGAGAAGTTCCAGATGCAACAGCTCCTGGCGCGCATCGATACCAGATTAAATTAGTACCCACTACACGCGACCAAGTAATAGCAGAAGAGAACTTTGTATTTGTTGCACGTGTTGTTGATGGTATCATTACTCGCGAAGTAACTACCTTCGACTCATACAACCGAATCAATGACCTTCTTGCACAACGTACAAAAGAAGAGTCTGGTAACTACGTAGTAGAAGAGTTCAAGGCGATTTTTGAAGAGAAAGATGCTAATAACCTTAACCTAGATGTTACCGAAGGTATTGCATACGTAGATGGATATCGACTAGAGATAGGTACAACAGATATCAATGTGCCGAAGTCAAGAGACCTTATTACGAAAACAAATGAACCAGTACCTGCCGCATATGGTAACTACGTTTATATTGACGAAGCCCTAACTGAAGGGTTCGGTAGTTTCGATGTCTTTGGTTACCAAACACTAAAAGACTCTACTGGTTCTGTCATTGGTTACTGTAATGTTCGTGGTGTTCAACGAGATGCTGTTGGTGTTCGAGTATATATCTTTAATATTCGCATGGGCGCTATTTTTGGAAATGGAGGTTTCCACAGTTTTTCTGAAACCGATGTTATGGAAGATAACATCCCAGGCGGTGGAGCTCCACAAATAAAACTAGTAGACAGCATAATCCATGAAGCATCGAACAACAATTTATTGTTCCCGCTACCTAGAACAACACCCTCTATAGACCCTATTACTGCTAACTACACTATCCAACGATATACTAGACAGACAGCAGATGTTAGCGGGGAGATTAGTCTTTCTGGTGTAGAACAAAGTCAGTGGGTGATATGTGATACAGGAAGTGCTATCCTGTCGATTACCCCAGATATGTCAGGCACATACAGTGGTCTAACTACCGGACAAGAATACGACATTGCATACTACGTGGAACTTAGTAATGTGCAACCACGCACCAAACAAATTGCAACTGGAGTTCAAACCCAGACCATTCCTACTCAAGATTGGCAGGCCCGTCCAGTATTTACACAAAATGTTGATGGTATCGCTCTGCAATCGGTTAAGTTTAGAGATGATGTTGCTACTGATTGGGCAGATGCGGAAGATATCACTTACCAATTCTACTTAGATGGCGGTCAACGTGATAACTTCTATGACCGTGTAGTGGTATACATTAAGTCTGGATATTTTATACCAAGTGGTGGCGATTCTGAGATTCAGGTCACTTACACCTACTATGACCACCAAGATGATGGTGTTTTCTTCGCCGCAAGTTCATATGTTGATGACACTTACGAAACTATTCCTGATTATAATGCAGCAACAGGTCAAGTGATCTCTATGCGTGATGTGTTGGACTTCCGTCCAGACCGAGCATTCACTTACACCGGTGAGTTCGACGTTAGAGCCGAACTACCACAGAATGCTTCTGCAATTACAATCAACACTATCCAATACTATCTACCGCGTATCGATATCCTTGTTGCTAATGCGGTAGACAGTCGTGGTAACATCGGATTCGGTGAACTACAATTGATTCAAGGCGAGTCCAATGTAATCCCACGTGAACCAGAGATTCCTACAGGTTCAATGGCGTTGTATAAGTTCCGTTTGAACCCATACACATTCGGTACCGCTGACCTTACTAGTACGTTTATTCCAAACAAACGTTTCACGATGAAAGACATCGGTAAACTGGAACAACGTGTTACAGACTTATTCGAATTGACCACTCTGAGTTTGTTAGAGTCGAACACCAATGCATTGACTGTAGTAGATATCAACGGTAATGCACGTACCAAGGCTGGTTTCATTGCAGACAACTTTAGTTCTTTCATCTTCTCAGATATCGACAACTTAAACTACCGCGCATCTATCGATCCACGGGGATTGTTGAAACCATCCTTCCGCGAGAACTCAGTCCGTCTTTCTTATAGTACGGACAACGTTGATGCTGTTGAGAAACATGGCGACCTAGTAACTCTACCTTATACAGACGTTACTCTAGTATCACAGTTGCTTGCGACAGATACAATGAACGTGAATCCATTTGCGGTGCTTACTCAAACCGGACATATGGAGCTTTCTCCATCATCGGATGAGTGGGTTGAGACTAGAACTCTACCGTCTATCATGCAGACCACTGTACGTCGATTCGAAAATTTCGATGCAGACCTATGGCAGCGTCAAGCATTGCGTACCGGAAGAAATTCTAATAATACCTTGACAAATAATGGATTGTTCACTACAATACCAAGAGACGTTTCCTTCAGAGAAACCACTCGTAGCATTCAGGACTTTATTGGTGAACAGGTTGCAGATGTCGAGATTGTTCCATTCATGCGTTCTCGTAGAATCCACTTTACTGCAAAGGGTCTACGTCCCAACACTAAGATGTTCGCATACTTTGGTAATAAAGAGGTGAGTTCATGGGTAAGACAAGAATCATCTTCATCTATATTCTCGGACGACCCTACAGAGTTCGGTAGTCAGTATGCGAATGCAACTGAGTATCCATCAGACCTAGGTGGCCCTACCACATTACAAACCGATGCTAATGGTGAATTGGTCGGTAGTTTCTTCTTACCCAATACACCAACAATTAACTTTAGAACTGGAACTCATGAATTAAAACTTCTTGATGTGAGCGTTAATAGCGACAATGAAGCTACGGCTTCAACTCGTGCGAACTACACCTCAACGGGTACCGTCGAAAGTGTGCAGAGAACTATCCGTACAACACGAGTGCTTAATGTCCGTGCTGGTCGTCAAGACCCTCTCGCTCAGACATTCTTCGTTGACCAAATAGAGAACCCTAATGGTCTGTTCATAACTAAAGCGCGAATCTTCATGGAGACCAAGGACGACAACATTCCTCTACAGGTTCAGATTCGTTCAGTAGAGAACGGTATACCTACTACACGTATCGTACCTGGCGCAGTCAAGTTTGTTGACCCTGCTGATATTACAGTAACACCGGTTATTGATGTGGAAGAAAATGGTATAACCTACTTAACCGGACGAGCAACAATCGTTGAATTTGATGAACCAATCTACTTGACAAGTGGGGAAGAATATGCGATAATCTTACTTGCTGAGTCAGTGGGATATAACTCTTATATTGCTGAAACCTACGAGAACATAATTGGTTCACGCGAAGATAGAGTAACAAGACAGCCTACTCTAGGTTCTTTGTTCCTATCTCAAAATGGTTTCACATGGACACCAGACCAGACTAAAGACTTAATGTTCGAATTAGACCGTGCTGATTTTGATACTTCGGGTACATTAGTACTTGACAATGCATCGTTACCTAAAGTTACATTGGGGCTAGACCCCTTAGAAACAACTATAGGTTCATCATCTGTTCGTGTTTATCACGAAGGTCATGGATTTAGTTATAACGATACAGTATCTATATCTGATGTGCCTAATGCAATTGGTGGAGTACCTTCAACAGATTTCGAAGGCACCTTCTTGGTGTCTAATCCAACATGGAATGGATATGACATTACCGTTGCAACTCCTGCAACATCTTCTGCGGTGGGTGGTGGTAATGATGTAACTGCATCTCAACAAGTGTATTATGATGAGTTTGTTCCACAAATACAAACCGTCACACCGAAGAAAACTACTATTACGACTGAACTGTTTAGTCCTTCGGTTTCTTCCTATGGAGATTCTAGGTCTACCAATCAGTTTGGTTATGGAATAACAACATCTAAGACCGTGTTTTTAAACGACTATAACACTAATACATTACCTAGTGTTGTCGCATCTTCGGATAATGCGGGTGGTTCAGAAACAATGAAGTTCAACCTAAACTTGTCTACAGAAGACACGAAGGTTTCTCCGGTCATCGACCTCCAAAGGGTATCTGTTCTTGCCCTAGAGAATGTTATTGATAGTACTGATGCAGCGCAACATATAACTGTACCAATAGTAATTAACGAATCCTCTGTGGGCCTAAAGATAATCTTTGCAGCAAACCGTCCGTCTCCTGCTGACTTCGAGGTTTATGTAAGAGTCACAGCGGATGAAGACGCCTTGGTTGCAACTGATGATGAGGGTAACTTTATTACAGAATGGGTACAGGCTACTATAGACAAGGAACTGCCTTCGGATGACAATCCATCGACCTTCCGTGATTATGAATATACTGTTAATACCGACCAGTTCACCGCATTCCAAGTAAAGATTGTGATGCACTCAAGCAATTCATCCAAGTCTCCGGTAACTAGAGACCTACGTGTTATTGCGTTGGTAACATAATGAATAGTCACCAGAGAGTTGAGGGACACAACGATTTGGTAAGGGATATGCGAACGGGTGTTATCCTAAATACCAATAAAACCGCAATCGAAAATGCTAGGAAACGAAGTAAGATACATCAAGAACAACAGGAAAATATCGATTCTTTATCCATAGAAGTCAAGGGATTGAAAGAGGATATGACACAAATAAAAGAATTGCTTTTTCGTTTATTAGAGGATAAGAAATGAGCACAGGTAGCATACAACTAGTCAATCTCGCAGATAATATCAATGCGGCATTCGATAAGATTAATGAAAACTTCGAGTTGGTAGAAACGGGAGCTTTTGGCGGTGGTCTCGATTCTGCGAATATCACCAATGTGGTTAACCAAGAATTTTTAAGTCAATTCACTCTAACCACTGATGTTGACCTAACTGATGTTGAAGCAGGTATTGCAGCGAATGCAGCCTCACTGTTGACATTACAAGCAAGCATCACTCAGAATGATAGTGGTATCAGTGTCCTCGCTGCCCAACAACAGGCTACTCAAGCACAACTTGATGGTATCACTCTTGATGGTATCGACTCTGACCTTCTTGCCAGCGCTATTGCAAATGCAAACACTGCTCTAATCTCTCGAATCGATGCAACAGACAGTAGCGTCAGTGTATTCGCAGCTAACATCGACAGCGTAAATGCAAGTTTACTTCTTCTAGATTCTGCAACCCAAGACAGAATTGATGTAAATGTGAATGCAATAAACACTCTATCTGCATCTGTGACCGCAAACACCAGTGGTTTATCCGCAGTAGTTTCTGACGTAACACAATTAGATTTAGACCTTACTCAACTTATTTCTGATGGTATCACTCTTACACCAGAACAGATAACCGAAGCAATCGGTGGTGCATTAGACGATATGACTATTCGGTTGGATGCCGATAGTGATAAACTCAGTCTCGAAGCTCAGAAGATTACGGATTTAAATACATCTCTTTCTGCACTAGACAGTGCAACAGGCGCGTTGATTACAGCAGAATCAAACGCTCGGGCAACTCTGTCTTCACGTGTCGATTACAACTCTGATGGGCTTACTTCTATAAGCGGAGACCTCGTAGAACTAGAGACAAGGGTTGGTGATGATATCGCGGCCGCAAGTCAATCACTACAAACCCAAATAGACGGATTGGGTGGAACAACCGCAACATGGAATCTTGACTTAGTTGCTGGTACAGAGTCCAACCCACACATTGCTGGTCTCAAGTTTGGTAATGACGGTGCAACCGCAGAGTTCGCGTTGACCGCAGATACCTTCCGTATTGTAAATGCATCTAATACCGAGATTCAACCATTCACTGTAGTCGGTGACGAAGTTAAGCTGTCAAATGCGACAGTTACGGGACAACTAGATATAGGTACAGGTCTGACAGGTTCTCGTATGGAGATAACAAATGATGTTATTAACATATTCGAAGAATCTAATCTAAGGGTTAAACTAGGAAGATTGAGTTAATATATGTTTTATGTTTTGTCTAGCCACAACATTTATGCACTAAAGCGACAGTTCAAGACACTACCAAAAAATAAGACAACAGTAATAATAAACACATTAGACAATACGTTTCGAGAACAAGCAGAATCGTATTGCAAAGAAGAAGGACTTCGACACTTTATAACAGAAAGTGATGGTACCGCTGCTACTGGTAAGAATAGTTTTCTAGACCAGTTTGATAAAGACGGTGTACCACATGCGGTGTTGATTGATGGTGATGACTTTCTGACCCCAAGAGGGGTTAAGTGTTACCAAAAACTTATGGAGAAGAATGATGCTCCAGATGCGGTCGTGTTGTTCAACCAAATAAGTATTACTTCTCTGGAAGATAGTGCTGTTGATAGAAGTCAAGACCCGACTAGGCCTAATGATGATATTTCTGGATTGCCATGTAAATATACTCAAGGTGCTGCTGTAGTTGACTGGGATTTGTTATCTAAGGGGGATTTGATAGCAGACAATATGAAGAACGCATCGCAAGAGGATGTTGAAGTTTTTAAAAGTTACATATCTATACTTCAAACCTCAATGGGTATTGATGAAATAAGTACCCGATTAGTGTTCATGTCTCGTAAGGTATTGCCTTACAGATTTAAAAATTTAATAGTTGGAGAGGACACTCTTCAATTCTTGGAATTAAAAGACGCTCATGATAGAGGCGAACTAAATATGGTTGCCAATGATGAGACATACCCGACCTACATTTACGATGTGCGTATATCAGGTATCGCTATAAAAGAAAGCGGTCGCGGGAAAGGGAAGGGGTTCATCTCTTGGATGAAAACTCTTCTTAACGAAATAGAAAATTTAGGAATGCAGAATAGACTGCATGATACGAGAGTTCCTTTAGCGGAGTTATAAATGGCTTACGGTTTAAAAGTTTGGACAGCATCTGGATATGTTGCATTCGATTCAGAAGATATGGATACATACGTCAAGGTATGTACGTCTGGAACTGTGTATATTGGAAATGGTGCTACAGAAACAATCACGATTCCTACTGGTTTTGATTATGCTTATGTTAACGGCCCCACGGTAAACGTCGAAAGAGCATTTGAATATACAAAAACCAGTTCAACCGCATTCACTATAAAGAATGTTTCCGGCACCACCAATTTCTTTGGTTATGTCGCAATTAGGTTAAATTAATATGTCAGATTACGGACTACAGATTACCGGAACAAAATACGGTACAGAAAAAGTTATTTTTGATAGCAGAGATGTTGGTCGAGGAACCTTTCAACATCAAAAAGGAACGCTTGCGTTTGGTTCAACTATAACAACTAAAGTGAGCGACTTGCTCATGATTAATCTGACCAGACCTTCCAGCGGTTCTGCAAATGTTTTGGTAACTGCGGTTAAAACTCGTTCTGGGGATAATATAACGTGGGAGTTTCGGAAAAGGGTTGTGGGTGGTTCAAGCATTAACACGAATCAGTCTTCTATCACTGGAGTTAACTACGTAGTGTTACGAGATTCTGCAACTACCACCAGTTACGGTACTCACGGTTTGCAGTGTAGAGCTTATCTGGGTGGAGAGATAACCTTTGATAGTAGAATGTTCACGTCAACCGAAGGTGAAGTTCAACTAGATCCTACTCAGGCCTATGCTGGATTGTACGGGCATGGTTCTCTACTGGCGTTAGGTTGGAATGGTGCTGGTAGGTCTGGTTCCACTGGAGACGATTACTACTCCGCGTTTGCGTTGGAAGAAAGTTCTTGGACTGGAGGTACTCGTTCATATGGTTATTTGTGGACGACTGTCAACGTAAATAATGAGACCATTTATGGCTCGATTTATTCTGGTGGGACTTCCTCACTCATATACGCTAGGGGAGGTTCCGATGGTGGGGTCTTTCAATTTTCTGAAATAAACAATCCTTACAGTTCCCCGAATTGGGAATATCCTCAGGCGTTGGTACCAACATTTGCGGGAAGAAAAACCTTGGGTACGTATGACCCACAATAATAGTGAAATATTACAAAATTTATTAATTGGAGAAATATAAGATGCATCCTAAAGTCGCCATACACACAGAAGCAGGCGTAATCGTAAGAACCGATATGGACAACGGTCTTTATCCAGAAGATGGTCACTCAATAGAAGGTGATAGACTGGTTCATAGAATTTGGGATCTAGAGGGTCTCTCCGAGATGGAGTTCATGAATACTCGCGTCTGGAGCGAAGAAGACCAACAGTTCATTGAAGTTCCACCAAAACCAAATGTTTATGCCACATGGGTAGACGGTGACTGGGAGTGGGACGTAGAACACATTCTAGGCGAGATAAGATTCGTTCGCACCCAGAAACTGGTAGAGACTGACTGGATGCTTGTCACAGATGCTCCTCTAACAGAAGAAGAACGACAGTCGGTGATATCTTATCGACAGGAATTGCGTGATATCACGGAAACCATAGACATGACACAAGTTTCTTCTCTAGAAGATGTTATCTGGCCTATACTAGACTATTAAATATTTTATAATCTGTAAATTAATTTTGAAAAATGTGTGTGAACTCAGTTTATGCACATTTTTTTTATTATAAATAAATACTGTTATAACCCTTAAATTTAACTTTAGCTAAAGAGAGACGATATCGTGTCAGCATCTAGTATACCACTAAAAATTAAGAATGCTAATGGTGACCTACAGGAAATTACACCTTCAGAAGAGATGTATCTCGCTGTAAAGGTGGGTGAAGCACTAGCAGAGGCCTCTGCTGGTGATATCGGAGACCTCAGTTTAACTGATGGTGTAAACATTGGTTCTTTTGTAGATACGTACTACAATGAACCAACGGGTACTCACCCGTTGTCAAACATCACAGGCACTACAGTGACCACTACCTTGAAACAGGTTGGTGGTTCTGCAAGTGAAACTGATCCGAATTTCGCCCGTCCTGTAGGTTATTACGAAGTTGAACCAAATCCAGGCTTCTACGAAATGGTAGACGCAGACTTGGACAACTTAACAAATCGTGCACTAAAAAATATGGAGACATTAGGTCTTCAAGGTGCATTCGAACTTTCTACCACCTCTCCGGGCAGTGATTGGACAAAACATATTGATAATGTTTTTTCTAATACTCTTGGTGACGGTACAACAACAACTTATCATATATGGAAAAGAACTGCTCTGTCTACACCACCAGCTGGTGTTACAACTGTTCGTCCGGTAGCGACCGACTATGATGGAACTTCATCATTCAATGGTCTGAAAGAAATGTCAGACGCGGAGATCAAATATACTCTTGGTCAACGTGCAAAATCCCTCAGAGCAACAGCAGGCGAAATTGGTTCTTATCAGTTACGTTCGTCTGCACAGGGCGCACCAACCTCCGTTGGTACTTGGGCCGCACGTGGTTCTGCCTCAAACACTCAACCTTCTATTGTTACCGTAGACTATACTCGTACTCGCGCTTCTGCGTATGCACGTACTAGAGTATCAGCATACACTCGTGATCGAGTTTCTTCATATACCACTAATCGTGTTACAGACTTCTCTCGTACATTTGTTGGCAATTATGCTGGAGTTTATTCTCGCGACTTCGCTGGTAATTACTCTCGTAACTTCGCTGGTGAGTACACAAGAACTCGACCTTCTTCTTTTTCCGGAACATATTCGCGTACTCGTAACTCTACTTACTCACGTACTAGACTAACCGGATTTACCGCGTCATACACTGGTGTTTATAGTCGTGAACGTATATCTGCTTATACGCGTAATAACATTACAGAATTTGCCGGTAACTTCGCTGGTAACTATGCAAGAACTTTCGTGGGTAACTATGCAAGATCTTTCGTGGGTAACTACGCACGTGGATTCGCGGGCAACTTCGTAGGTAACTACGCTCGTGTTTCTACTCGGGCTTCTGCTAGAACTCGTTACTCAGCCTATGCCCGCACATCAACTCGCACTCGTTACTCTGCATATGCACGTGACCGTGTAACAAACTTTGCTGGTAACTTCATCGGAAACTATTCTCGAGCGTTTACTGGTGACTTCGCTGGTAACTATACAAGAACTTACACAGGTAATTACGCGGGCGACTTTGTTGGTAACTATGCAACTACCTTTACTGGTGACTTCGTAGGTAACTACTCACGCGGATTTGCCGGAGATTATACTGGTAACTATGTTGGTGAGTATGCAAGAACCCGTATAACCAACTATGCTGGTAACTTTGTTGGTAACTATGCAACTACTTTTACTGGTGACTTTGTAGGTAACTACGCACGTGGATATGTAGGCAACTATGCCGGAGATTTCGTCGGTGATTATGCAAGAACCTCAACCCGAACTTCCACTCGCACCTTAAACTATACTCGTACATTGTACTACGTTGGTGACTTTGCAGGCAACTATGCTCGTAACTACTCTGCAAACTATGCTCGCACTGTGGCATATACTCGTGTTTTGTACTATGCTGGTGACTTTGTAGGTAACTACGCACGTGCTCGTGCATTCAGTTACGTAGGTAACTACTCTCGTACTCGCGCACAAGGCGTTACATATACTGGTAACTATGGTCGTACTCGTACTGGTACTTACGGTGGTACCTATACGCGAGCTCGCGCTGCCTCATATGTAGGCAACTATGGTCGTACTCGTGTAACAAACTATGCCGGGAACTTCGTGTGTGACTACTCACGTAACCGAGCTGCATCCTATGTTGGCGATTACTCCCGTAACCGAGTCGCAGCTGTAGCCTATACTCGCAGTACGGGTTATGCTCGTACAGTAAATTACAGCAGAACATCGACTCGTGTCAGTTCTGGTACTGCTTCCTTTGTTGGTAATTATGCTGGTTATGGTCAAGACTTTCAATACACCGGCACTAACGGTAGCTACGCTTCATGGAAGTATGACTATGGTTACACCGGTGGTGTAACTCTTACCATCAGCTGGGCCGGTGCTGTTCGATTTTCCCAATTCTATTCTAATACTGCGTCGGCCCCATTCGACTATGTTGATGTAGGCAACCCATACGGTAGCACAAGATATACTAAGGGGCCAGCTCAAGCATCTGCTTCATATTTCTCTTACCACAGTGTTGCAGCGTCGGGTAATGCAAACTACCAATACTACACCAGAACTAGAATAGGTGCAGGGACTTCCTATACTGGTGACTTCGTAGGCAACTACGGTCGATCCACTACGTATTCTCGAACAGCCTCCTATAATAGAAATGTAACATATACTGGTAACTACGGTCGAACCCGTGCCGCAACATATACTGGTAACTATGGTCGTACTCGTGTAACAAACTATGCCGGGAACTTCGTGGGTGACTACTCACGTACTCGTGCGGCATCCTATACTGGTAACTATGCTCGTAACCGTGCATTCTCATATGTCGGGGACTACTCTCGCGCTCGTGCTGCAACACTGTACTATGTTGGTAACTACGCACGTACTCGCACTGGCTCTTATGAGGGTAACTACGCAAGAACTTCAACTAGAACTTCAACCAATACTGGTTACTACACACGTCAAGTTCTTTATACTGGTAACTATGCGACGGCGTACACTCGTAATCGTGTTCAGACCTTTACTAATACTGGTAACTATACACGCGTTGGTTCATACGCTGGTGACTTTGTCGGCAACTACACAAGAACTTCAACTCGTACTTCTACAAGAACTCGTTACTCTGCATATGCTCGTACTCGTATCACTAACTATGTTGGTGACTTTACTCGTGACCGTGTAACAGACTTTGCAGGCAACTTTGTCGGCAACTACACAAGAACTTCAACCATAGTTTCTACTCGCGTCCGGTACTCTGCATATGCTCGTACTCGTATCACTAACTATGTTGGTGACTTTACTCGCAATTCAACTCGCGATTCTGTTCGCAACCGTGTTTCAGCCTATGCTCGTACCCGCATTACAGATTACTCTGGTGTTTTCACAAGAGACCGTATTACGGACTTTGCTGGTAACTTCGTAGGCAACTATGCTCGCGGATATGCTGGTGACTACGTTGGTAATTATGTTCGTGGATTTGGTGGGACATACACTGGTGACTTTACTAGTGTATATACTCGTGAGTCTACCCGTGCTCGTTACTCTGCATATGTTCAAACTCGTGTGTCTTCATACGTAAACAATCGTGTATCCACATATTCACGTGACCGTGTAACTAACTTTGCTGGCGACTTTGTAGGCAACTACTCGCGTACATTCGCGGGAGAATTCGCTGGAACATATACCCGTGACTTCGTAGGCGACTTCGTAGGTAACTACTCACGTGGATTTGTTGGTGAGTACGCTGGTGCTTATTCAAGAGACTTCTCAGGTAATTACTCTAGAGCTCGTGTATCAGCTTACGCAAGAATACGCAACTCTACATACACTGGTACTTATTCTCGTGACCGTGTGTCTGCTTACGCTGGTGATTTCGTAGGTAACTACTCTCGTACATTTGGTGGTAACTACAATACCGATTTCACCGGAAACTTCTCTAGGGCATTTGCTGGTAACTATGCTGGTGAAACCATTAGTGGTGACCTAGTAGATACACCAGAAACTTATACTTTATACGTAAGGGTTGCCTAATCGCCCTTACTGTGGTATAATAAGATATAACGCGGGTCATTCACTTGACCCGCTTTATCTTAACACTATATACATTATAATTTGAATTGAACTCTCTGGAGATATTTAATGAGTCGTAAGCAATGGATGGATAATGCCTTCTGGGAAACAGAAGAAAAGAAAGAACTGAACTGTATCCTAGAACTTGAAGATGATGTTGGTCGTGTTACACGTCAACAAATGTTTTTACACCGTCATGATAAGGATGGTGGTGAGAACGAATTGTTTAATGAAGTGATTGATGCCTTAGGCGAAGATTCTATCGATAAAGAAACTACAGATAGAGTTGTTCGTAAGGAGGCACAAGCTGAAGAAGATAAACTACGTGAAAATGAACACCAGAAAGCACGTAAACTTGAAAAGTTATTCAACTACAAGATTGAAGCATTTGAAGTAGAAGAAATCAAAAACTCTAAAAACCGAAAGTTAAAGGCAAAACTGCGTCGAGCAAAATCAAAGATTGAAGTAGATATGTGGTCAATCATGATTCTACAAGATCAACTTGAGGCCGAGAGCGATGGAAAAGAGTAAAGGGTTTATAATTGTCGCTTCTAAGAAGCATAACTTTTATTTGTATGCAATCAATCTTGCGGAGTCTCTTAGAGACTACTACGAACCAGAAGATGAATGTAAAATCTGTCTAGTGACAGAAGAAAGATTCCTAGACGACCGTGGTCGTGATGTCGCAGATGATATTATCTTATGTGACGACCATTATCGAGCTAAGTTATATGGTATGGCAAAATCACCATACGATATAACGATGTACATTGATGCTGACATGGAAGTCGAGCATGAAGACATTACCAAAGTGTGGGATGAGATGAAAGACCACGACGTGGTATTCACTGCCCTCACTGACGACCGCGACTATATTTACGCGGAACGTGATTTTGATACTCCGGAAGGTGTTTCTAAATTTACATTATGTGGTGCTGTTTGTCTATATGATATGTCCAAACCAATTGTTCGGGAGTTCATGGATGACTGGTGGGACTTAACGTTCAGACAGATGAACGATTCTTGGTGGCCAAAAGGTTATGCAGATTCCCTGAAATCGTGGGATCAATTCTCCCTTTGGTGGCTGACTGAGAAAGAAGAAAAATATAAGGATCTCAAGGTTGGTATCTTCGATGACGACTTGAGGTGGAACTATTATAACGCTCTTAATTGGGCGATCACAAAACCTGAAACAGGGCCAGTGATTATACGTCACTTCTCTGCGGGTTTAAATAAGGATACTCCAATCGTATGACACAGGTAAACGACCAATATCTCAAGCACGTCGAGGTTAATAACCCTGAGCTACTTGAGGTTCTAAACGAATACTCCAAGTTACATACCATGAAAGGGTTTGAGAAAAATTGTCACTTGAATTCTGCTCAACATAAACGTCAACGTAACTACTACGTCGGCCCAGTCCATATGGACGAAATTGTTGCTCAGGGTGTAAGTCACGAAGGTTTCCCAGACGAACTCGTTGGTTATAACTTCAAACTTTCTGATAAAACACACATGATGTTTGAGAAGGACGCAGATCCTATCTTTAAACGTGATATGACTCACCATCTTCGCGACTTGAACGACAAGATGATGAACTTCCTATCCGTCAAACATAATGCACTTGCAGCAGTATATCCGCCAGGGGGATTCATCTCTTGGCACAACAATGCTAACGCTCCTGGCTTCAATCTAATCTTCTCATACTCAGAAGATGGTTCTGGTTACTTCGACTACATCCATCCTGAGACTAAAGAAGTCATCCGTTGTCAAGACGAAGCGGGTAAGTGGACATGCAAAGCAGCATACTTCGGTCACTATGGTGAAGAGGGTAAGGTTATGTACCATGCCGCTTCTACAGAAGATTGGCGTTGCACAGTATCTTACGTTTTCGACTGGTCAGAAGCATCAGACGACTTCCGTGAGATGGTTCTAGCAGACATTTCTTCTGCTGAATAAAATAGTTCATACCTCAAACCTTAAACGGTTATAAATAGAGAGAGACATTATATAAACTGTTTAAGGTTTTGAGGAATATGGCAACTTACGAAGATTTCACAATTGATCAAGGTTCTGATTTTGCTCTGCAAATAGAATTAGTAGATCCAGACCAATCAACAAAAGACCTAACAGGGTTTTCGGTTGCTGCTAAGATGAAGAAAACCTTCAGAAGCGATGCCGACAGTACTGTTGACTTTACGGCCATTGTCGCAGAACCTTCGACCAATGGCGTCGTTACTATATCCCTAACTAACATTCAAACCGATTTACTATCTACTCGCGGTAGGTATGTCTATGATGTCGAGATAAGTTATGTCGACACAGAAGGCAATACTATCATAGAGCGAGTATTAGAAGGTAAAATAAAAGTCAATCCTTCGGTAACAAGGTAATAATACCATGCCTATAAGGAAGGTCTCTACATCTGGAACTGAAAGTGAAACCCTAGTCAAGAAAATTGGTGGGGTGGGTAGTGGCACAACTAAAGTAAGAAGAGTCACCGTTGGGAGACCTGTTAGTAGTGTCATATCCGGAGGTCGTGGTAATATTAAGACTTTTGACGGACTTGGTGATATTCCAGCAATCGATGAGTTGAAATTGGGTGAGATTGGTATTAACACCCAAGATGGCAAGCTCTATATCAAACGAGAGTATGATGGTGGGATACAGACAATCGTCGAGATTGGTACTGGCACCGACAATCTTTCTGCCACTACTACTTTCAACTCATATATCTATACTTCAGATGGAACACTAGAGGTAGTTGCCGGAGCAGATGATTCGGGAGATGTGCTTACGTATGACCCTAACCCCGATAACGCATCAAGGATTCAAGTATATCTCAACGGTGTTCTACTCCATCAAGGAATGGACTATGTTGCTGATGACGGGAATACTATTTCCCTAACCCACGTTGTAGACGAGGAACAAGTTGTTCAAGTAGCCGCCTACAACTCAACCGGAGTTTCTCTTGGCAATGACCTTATTTTGGATGACCACTTTTCATTCTCAGTAGGAACAAACGAAGAAACTAGATTCTATCATAATAGCGTTGATACTATCATCAAGCATTTAGGTTTCAATGATAGTAAGTTTAAAATACAACATCTGAACGATGATAGGTTCGTTCTGGATAATTCTGGTGTTCAACTTCTTGGACACTACACATTAAATGGTGAAACTATACCAACTCAAACTGAATTAGATGACGTTAATACTAGACTTGACTCATTAGACAGCGATGTCCAAGAGATCAAGACTATGTTGCAACAATTGATGCAAAATTAATTATCTAGTCAAGTTCCCTTTAGTTATAAATAAAGGGGTATATTAACCATCCTATAGTATCGCCTCAATATGATCAATAACAAGTCGTTTAATCGGGTACTTGCCGAAAGCTTATTTAACTTAGCTAAGTCTAAGCAACAAGAGGTTGAGTCAACACCCGGCCAAGAAACCATATTATTCGACCTTATCGAAGGCACTTCATCGTCTACAAGTGGTAGAACAGTAATTCCGGAGGCACAATCGATCACTGCTCCAGGCGACACTGCATTGTTTACTTTGAATGGCACCCCATCTCGCGATGATTTGATTGACGTATGGGTGAATGATGTTCTTCAACACCCCGAAGAAATTTACGCAACCATCGACAACACTATACAGTTCTTTGAGATCCCTCCAATTGGAACGGACATTTATATTAAATTTCGTTAGTATATTATTAAACGTTTAATTATATTCAGAAAAAACTAATAACTCAATCCTAGGAGATAACCTAATGGCATTTAGGCAGATTAAATCCCCAGCACTAGCCGATAAAGCGGTAATCAATACCAAACTAGACGAAAGTGCGGTACAGGGACAATCAACCCTTACAGATATGGTAAACCCAGCGGACTGTTTTACGCTTCTCTATGATGTCGGTTCAGACTCATTAAAGAAGATTACAGCAGACGCGTTCTTCTCTTCATTCTCAACGGATGATTTGCAAGAAGGTGCCAATCAGTATTTTACACCTGAGCGTGCTCAGGCTGCAGTTGCTCAAGATATCGCGGATGCGGTAGCGGTAGAAACAAGCCGTGCGACAGTTGCAGAACAACTACTACAGTCTAATATTGATGCTGAAGCATCAACACGTGCACAAGCGGATATTACACTACAATCAAACATCAGTGCTGAAGAAACTCGTGCGAAAGCTCGGGAAGATTCAATGGAAGCGGCATATCAGTCTGCTGATACAGCTCTTTCTGGTCGTATCGATGACATCCTAAGCAATACTGATTCAGCTGCAATCGATTCGTTCGTAGAAGTAATCAAAGCGTTCGAAGACGCGGATGACGTACTATCTGCTTCAATTATTGCTAACTCTGCTGCAATCACTTCCGAAGTTTCTCGTGCAATCAGCAAAGAAACTGAAAACGCAACTGCGATTTCTGTTGAGACTGCTCGTGCTACTGCTGCTGAAGTTGCAATCACTTCATTGCTTACTGCTGAAGAGACTGCACGTATTTTAGCTGACGGTGCACTATCTGCACGTCTAACAACTGAAGAAGCAACATCTATATCACTCCAGTCTCAGATTACTTCTGAAGTTGGTCGTGCGACTTCTGCTGAAGGTGTCCTTACTCAGGATCTTGCAGACGAAATTGCTCGTGCTACTGGTGCAGAAGCTGCAAACGCACAAAACCTACAAGACGAAATTAACGCACGTGCTATTGCCGATACTCAGGTTCGTACTGATTTAGGCGCTGACATCATTTCTGGAGATGCTGCAACTCTAGTATCTGCAAAGGCGCATGATGACCTACTCATCGGTGACGTTACTGTTGATGGTACTGCAAACAATACAGTTACTGACCGCATTGCAACTGCAAAAGCAGAAGCAGTCGCAAAGGCAGAAGCAGAACTAACTGTTGAAGAACTCGAACGTGTTGCTGGTGACCTTGCGTTACAGACTGAACTTGATGCAGAAGAAGCTCGTGCTACTGCTGCTGAAGTAGTTCTACAAGGTAACATTAACACAGAAGAAGCTGCACGAATTGCACAAGATACTGATTTGCAGAACCAAATCAACTTCATCACTTCGAATACTGACTCAGCTGCACTAGACTCACTAACAGAAATCGTTTCTGCATTCCAAAATGCTGATAGCGATATGTCTGCTCTTGTTTCTTCTAACACTACTGCAATCTCTACTGAGAAAGCACGTGCAGAAGCTGCTGAAGGCATTCTACAAACCAACATCGACACTGAAGCATCAACTCGTGCAATTGCGGACACTGGTCTACAATCACAGATTACTGCTGAAGAAGCTGCTCGAATTGCTGCTGACGCTGCAACACTTGCATCTGCTAAGTCATACACTGACGCAGAGGCAGATTCTCATCAGGCAGCTGCACAGGCACATGCTGACGCACAAGACGCTGCACTTATCGGTGACGCATCTGTAGACGGTACTGTTGGTAACACTGTTACTGCTCGTATCGCAACTGCTAAAACACAGGCAACTGCATACACAGACGCACAGGTTTCTGCTGAAGCAGCAACTCGTTTGGCTGCTGACAATGCACTATCTCTACGTACTACAGTACTAGAAGGTGATATGGATTCTGTTGAAGCTCTTGCTGCACAGAATGAAATCGACCTACGTGCAGAAGAAGTTGCTCGTCATTCTGGCGATTCAGACCTACAAGGTCAAATCACTTCTGAAATTGCTAGTCGTATTGCTGGTGATTCTGGTCTACAGTCACAAATCACCACTGAAGTTGCTCGTGCTACTGCTGCGGAAGCTATTAATGCTACTGCTGTTGTTACAGAACGTCAACGTGCAGAAGCGGTTGAAGCTGGTCTACGTACAGACGTTAACACTAATACTGTAAACATCTCAGCTAACCAAGGTGCGATTAACACTGAACGAGCACGTGCTCTAGCGGCAGAAGCTGCATTAGACCTACGTGTAGATGGTGCTATCACAGATTTCCAAGATGCTGACTCAGACCTACAGGTTCAAATCACTTCAGAAATCGCTCGTGCAACTGGTATCGAAGCTGGTCTACGTACTGATGTTGATTCAAACCAAGCACAAATCACTTCAAACGATTCTGATATTCTTGCTCTTGCAACTCTTCAGGCATCTGACCATAGTGATAACCAAGCACAAATCACTGCTGAAGTTACACGTGCTAAGGCTGCTGAAGTAGTTAACGAACTAGCAATCAGTGCTGAAGTGACTCGTGCAACTGGTATCGAAGCTGGTCTACGTACAGACGTTGATTCAAACCAAGCGCAAATCACCGCAAATGACGGTGAGATTCTTGCTCTACAAACTCTACAAGCTGCTGACCATGCAGACAACCAATCACAGATTACTGCTGAAGTAACTCGTGCAACTGGTGTTGAAGCAGGTCTACGTACAGACGTTGACAGTGTAACTGGTCGTGTTGATGCAATCATCGGTACTTCTCCAGAGACTCTCGATACACTTCAAGAAATCGTTGCTGCGTTCGAAGATGCTGACTCAGACATTCAAAACATCATTACTGCAAACTCTGGTCGTCTAACTGTTAACGAAGCAGACATCGATGCACTAGAAGTACGTGCAACTGACGTAGAATCTCGTGCAACTTCACTAGAATCTCGTTCCACTGCAACTGAAGCGAAAGACTTAGAACAAGACGGTCGTCTAACAGCTAATGAAGCAGACATCGATGCACTAGAAGCTAAACAAGGTACTGCAACCCTAGTAACTGTAGCATCTGACCTATCAGCTGCAATCAATGAATTGCATGGTGAGATTGACGCAGATGTTCTTGCTCTTGCTGCTCTTGCTGCTCGTGTTACTACAGAAGAAGCAAATGTAGACACTCTACAGTCTGAAATGGACGCAGTAGAAGGTCGTGCAACTTCACTAGAATCACGTGTTTCTACAGAAGAAGGTCATGTTGATACTCTACAAACTCAGATGGGTTCTTCAACTCTTGCAACTGTTGCTACTGATGTTACTACAGCTGTAAACGAACTCCACACTCAACTAGATGCAGAAACTGGTAAAGTTGCTACTCTACAAGTTGAGATGGACAATGTTGAAGGTCGTGCTACTGGTCTAGAAACTCGTGCTACTGCTCTTGAAACAGAACAGACACTACAAGGTGGTCGTCTAACTGTTAACGAAGCAGACATTGACGCTCTAGAAACTAAGTTGGGTGACGGTGTATTTGATACTACTGCTCAGTCTATCACTGGTGCAATCGATGAACTTCACTCTGAAGTTAATGTTAACACCTCTGCCATTGCAACTGCCTCTCTTCGTGCAGACGCAGACAGTGACGCACTTGCTACAGAAATTCTTGACCGAACTGCCGCTGATTCACTAATCCGTTCTGACCTAGCTGCACATCGTGTAACTGACCAAGCGGACTACATTGCTCGTGACGCTGCTGTTCTTGCATCTGCTCAGTCTTATGCGGAATCAGAAGCAGATGATGCTGAGGCTACTGCTAAGATTTATGCAGACGGCATCGTTGCTAACGAAGCAACTCTACGTGACAATGCAGATAACGTACTAGACGGTAAGATTTCTACAGAAGCAAACTCACGTCAAGTTGCTGATAACGCTCTTGATTCTCGTGCTACTGTACTTGAAACAGAAATGACTGCAACTCAACTTGCTGCTGGTCTAAATGCTGACGGTACTTACGCTTCTCCAGATAGTGGAACTACTAACTATATTGACCTATCTACATCTCTAGCAGATGCAGACAAAAAGTTAGACGCTGCAATCAAGTCTGGTGACAACGCTCGTATCGCTGGTGATGCAAACTTGCAATCACAAATGGATGCTGAAGTTGCTCGTGCTACTGCTGCTGAAGGTGTACTAACAACTAACCTAGCAACAGAAGTTGGTCGTGCGACTGCTGCTGAAGCTGCAAACGGTGTACTAATCACTGCAAACGCTGTTGCGATTTCTGATGAGTCATCACGCGCACAAGGTGTTGAAGGTTCACTACAGACTCAAATTGACTTCATTACGTCGAACACTGACTCTGCTGCTCTAGATTCACTAACTGAAATCGTCTCTGCATTCCAGTCTGCCGATGGTACTCTAACTGGTCTGATTACTCAGAACCAAACAGACATCGCAACAAATGCTGCTGACCTAACAACTGAAGCAACTACTCGTGCAACCCAAGATGGTTTGATTCGTGGTGAGTTTGCTGCTGCCGATGCGGGTCTACAGACTCAAATCGACGGTAAAGTAAGCAAGTCTGGCGACGCAATGTTTGGCGTACTGGACATGTCCGATAACAAGATCGGTGGTCTTGCAAACGGTACGCTCTCTTCTGACGCAGTGAACAAAGGTCAATTGGACGGCGGTCTTGCTGCTCAACATATCTCTGTATTCTCAACCACTAACCTTTCCGAAGGTGATAACGAATACTTCACTCCTGCTCGTGCACGTGCTTCAATCTCGGTCACAGACGTAGACGGTGAAGGTAATGTATCTTACAACAATACATCTGGTGTTCTGTCAGTATCAACTGGTAAGAAGTTCGTTGAGTTGGAAGACGTTGTCGATACAGACCTAGTAGATAAGAACGGTTTTGTTGCTCGTGTTAAGACTGACGGTTCTGCTATGGAACTTGTTGACCCTTCCACGTTGGCATTCAATGACGCAAAACGTCAGGTCATCTCTGGTGACGGTGCACAGTCTACGTTTGCTTTGGACTTCTACACTCAAGAAGTTAACGCAATGGTATTCGTTGGTGGTGTTATTCAGGATCCATCGGTTCACTACTCGATTGATGCTGTTGCACAACAAATCACCTTCAATGCTGCACTTCCAGTCGGTACACAGGCGGTTGTAATCGCTCAGTCTACTAACTCGGTTGGTGTACTAGATCCTAAGTCTGTTGGTCTAGAAACTCTTGCGGACAACATCAAGGTATTTGAGCAGGGTAATGACGTTATTGCTGGAACTTCTGCTACAGTAGTTTCTGCATTCAATAAAACCATATATCGTTCTGCCAAGTACATCGTTACTGTAGAAAGCAATGGCGAATTTGAAACTCGCGAATGTCTAGTTATTCATGACGGCACAAACCCATACATCACTGAATATGGTATCCTATTCACAGGTTCCAACGCGTTGGGTGATACTGATGTTCAGATCAATGGTTCAAGTGTTGAATTGACTTATACATCGGTAATTGCTGGTGCAGTAGTATCGGTATCTGCTTCTTACGTTGACGTATAATACAAACCATAAAATCGGGGGTGGGTTTCCACCCCCCTTTAATTCATTATAAATAATATCAAATATCACTGGGAAATATAGTAACCCTTTCATTTCCCCTTTTAAGCTTACTCCTCAGTCCATAATGGGCTGGGGGTATTTAAAATACGTTCTGGTCTTCAGAACATATTCCAAATAGAAAGTGGAATTCTTCTACTTTTATTCATCGGGACTGGAATCAGTCCAGTCCCTCATTAACCATTCTAAAAGGTATACTTAAAAATGAGTACTAATAAGAAATTTAGAATACAAAATGGTGTCGACATTACTGGTGAAGTAGTTGTCGGTAACCAACTTGTAATTACCGCAGAAGGCAAACTTGTACTACCAGCAATCACTGAGGCTGTAAATGAAGCAGTCGCAAGTGACCTTGCTGCCCTCCAGGCGCAGGTAGATGCAATTCTTGGCACTTCTCCGGAACACTTGGATACACTCCAAGAGATTGTCGCTTTATTCCAAAGTGAAGACGGTGACATTTCAACTTTAATCACGAACAATTCAACTGCAATTACGCAGATTCAACAGACACTTGCAAGTGGCGTAGCAACTGCTGCTCAAGGTGCTCTTGCTGATACTGCTGCTCAACAAGCAGACTTGGATGCTGCAATTGCTGCAATTCCTTCAGCTGACTTGACTCCGTACTCAACTACTGCACAGATGGATTCATCTATTGCAACTGCTAAGTCAGAAGCTCAGACATACGCAGACCAAGTTGTTGCTGCAACTGTTGATGCTGCTCCTGCTGCTCTAGACACTCTTAACGAATTAGCGGCCGCACTAGGTGACGATGAGAACTTTGCATCAACTGTTACTACTAGTATTGCAACTAAAGCTGATGCCGCTGCAACTACTGCTGCACTAGACAGTAAGGTGGATTCTCTCAAATCGTTCACTGTTACGGGTGATGGTATAACATCCGGTACACCTCTAACAATGAACACTGACGGTACTTTGAGTAAAGCCATTAGTGGTACTATTGCTTCTTGGTCAAAGTCTGAATCAGATATCTTGACTGGAAAGTATTCACAATACATTGGTCAAGAATCAAACACAAAAGCAAGGGTCGGATTAAAAACCTTCGACAACGACCAAAAATTCTTCTTGCTCCGAGAGGGCCTTAATGAGGTTAGCCTCATAGTGGGAGAATTTGATTCTGAAGGCGAACCACAAGAACTCAGCAGTTCAATCTTCCCTTGGCGAGATTATTACACCATGGCCACAGGTTATACTCCGCATAGTAGTACACAGTGGGGCGCTCAGCATACTATTTACACTTACGCATTTAACGAGACAAGCGGAAAGGGTATTGCCATCTTTGGGCACACCACTAACGACCCACTTATCGCAGTAGGGTTTACAGTTGTAAATGATACCGTCATCTGGGGTTCAGCGAGTAGCGCTAAGGAGTTGACGGTACAGCCTACGGCTGGTATATGCGTTTCTGACCTTCAAGTTTGGTCTAATGGGTATTGGGCGAATGATGATAGAGTAACTCCCGGCTCTGGTACAGACCCTTGGGGCGGAAGTGACTTTATATTTCATGCTGGAGAAAAATATGGAAATGCAACAGGAATAGTAGGACTCAAGATCTCAACTACTGGTGTTGTCAGTCAATCTTTCCATAGAGGACGCAGCCCGGTCGCGTGGCAATATACAAACAACGATATTGAAGCAATAATGCTCGGCGGTATGAACCACTTTGATAATACCTACTACATAGTAAAAACTTCTCAAGATGCTAGTAAGTATAATGTTATTGTTTTCGATATGGATCAATACTCTACACAACAATCTCCATTATTCGATGACCCACAGGCTACATATTTAGAGTTTGACGCTGACATAGTAACTGGTACTGCATTTGATAGTACTACAGGGAATATGCTTGTACACTATTATGCGGGCGGTGATGAAAGATTGGCAGCCTATAATAGTGGTGTGCTTGTAAGTGACACTGTTATCAATTCCAATGTTGGTACACCTCCGACCGTACTAGCGATGACAGAAAATCAACGTAGTATTGAAGTTTCGGATGATGGTCTAATAATAACTTCTAGGCGGGAAAATCCCGCGGCCACCTATAACAATGGATCAAATCAGTGGCAATATAGTATAGGTAAGTTACACATCGAGACTTGGAGTTCGGATACATCAACAACGCCTGTGGATTCATATGAAGTGATTCGTCCTGGCTTTACCAGTACCACCGACGCTGGTGCATTCTGGGGTATTAAAAAATCCAATGGTTCTATTTTTGGTTTATCATATCGATTCAATCATAATTCGACCCCAAACGGTCAGGGACATGATTATAATCCTTCTAGCTGGCCTTCATTCTCATTCACGAAGAGTGTTGCACAGATAGACTCGACTAAGTATATCGGTATAGCTTCGGAAACACCATCAAACTATGAAGTGTCTGTTGTAATTTCCGGTGGTATTAGTTCTGGTCATACTGGTCTTATCCCATCTTCAATCTACTATGTGCAGACAGATGGTTCTTTAGGAACTACTCAAACTTCTTTGAAAGCTGGTGTTGCGATTAGTGCGACAGAAATTAAAGTTTCTGACAACCTAAGTGATGCTCTTACAGACTTGTCTTCATATGCTACTAAAGAATATGCTGACCAGGCTGCTGCTGGTGTAGATTTATCTACATACGCAACTACTGCACAGATGGATTCAGCAATTGCAGCAATTCCTGCAACTGACTTGACTCCGTACTCAACTACTGCACAGATGGATTCAGCAATTGCAGCAATTCCTGCAACTGACTTGACTCCGTACTCAACTACTGCACAGATGGATTCATCTATTGCAACTGCTAAGTCAGAAGCTCAGACATACGCAGACCAAGTTGTTGCTGCAACTGTTGATGCTGCTCCTGCTACATTGGATACGTTGAATGAACTAGCAGCTGCTCTTGGAGATGATGCAAACTTTGCTGCTACAGTAACCGCAAGTCTTGCTACTAAAGCTGATGACGCTGCAACTACTGCTGCTCTTGCTGATAAAGTTGGTCTAGCTGAAGTTGATATCCGAATGGAACCAATCAAGCAACTAGCAGAGTCTGCAATCCAAGCAGAAGACTTTGGTTCTGGCATTTCGTTGTCTTCACAGACTTTGGTAGACTGGTCTTCGGACAGTGTATTGCAGACTCCTGCAACGATTGCTGCCCCATCTAGTGTCACTTCAGACGCATGGGCTTATGGTACCATTGTTGCTAATAACTCTACGAAGTGGGCCACGAATGACTGGCTTCATGATGGTGATAAGGGTAGAGTTTATGTATTTAACCAGTCGGACAATTCTTTGGCATTCACCCTAGATGGTACATCATCGGGCGAAAGAATGGGGTCACTTGCTATTATCATGAACGATGAGTATATCGTTGCTGGTTCTTATAATTACAATGGTGAACAAGGTAGAGTTCATGTCTTCTCTGCTGTAGACGGTTCGCCTTTATACATCTTGGAACCGGACAATGTTCCTAACCCTTGGAATCAGTTCAAAGGTAGATTCGGTGGCCGAGGCCTTGCCTTAGAAGGTTCTAATCTATATGTTGGTAGTACAGAACATATCACGATTGGTGATGGTAATGTCGATGGTCAATATGAAGCAGGTGCTGTCTACCACTTTGATCTTTCCACAGGAAACAAAGTTTATCGTATCGAGAATCCTATTGCTGAAGGTTATGGCAGTAACAACTGGTTCGGTAAAGAAATTTCTGTTCATGGTAATAATGTTTATGTCAGTTATGGAAGCACTCATGGCGGTTTACATCACTACACCTTATCAGGTTCAACTCTAACACTACAAAACTCTTTTGCGTTTGGTGGTATTAGTGGTTTGGGTGACGGTGCAAACAGCCAATTCGGTCAACAAACAGATACGAACGGAACTTACTTTATAGCATATGCTCCAATGAACCAAGGTAGCAGTGGAGACTTCGGTGTTATAGTATATAAGAATGAAGACCTCCACAATAGTGTATTTGAACCTATCTATAATATAGATACCACAAATGCTGGTTATGGTGGACTCTTGTTTATTGACGGGAATGTTATTGCTGCGGGAGTTGGTTCCAGTGATAGTATACAGATTTACACTCTTGGAGATACTCTAAGTGAAGTTGTGACTGGACAAACTCTGTCTGCGGGAAATATCTTTAGTAGAGAAGGTACTGATGGTGGTGCGAAACCATTTGCCTACTTATCCGGTTCTTCTAAGTTCATCTATAGAACGGAACAGTCATCCACAGATATCGGCATGTATGATGTTGTGTCTTCTAGCACATCAAGTTATATCGTTGATGCTTCAGTATTTGCTACTAAAGACTATGTTGACTCTGGTGTTGCTGGTGTAGATTTGTCTGGTTACTCAACTACTGCTGAAATGGATTCAGCTATCGCTGCAATTCCTGCAACTGACTTGACTCCATACTCAACTACTGCACAGATGGATGCTGCAATTGCTGTTGAGACTGGTGCTAGAGAAACTGCGGTAACATCTGCAATCTCTACCGCATCTGCTGATGCAACTGCCAAAGCAGACGCTGCACAAGCTGCTGCAATCGCTGCTGCCGGAACTGCCGCAACACAAGCAATCGCTGATACTATTGATGCTGCCCCTGCTTCGTTAGATACTCTTAACGAACTAGCAGCTGCTCTAGGTGATGACGCAAACTTTGCTGCTACAGTAACCGCAAGTCTTGCCACTAAGGCAGACGATGCTGCAACTACTGCTGCTCTTGCTGATAAGGCAGACGATGCTGCAACTACTGCTGCACTAGACAGTAAAGTTGGTCTAGCTGAAGTTGATATCCGAATGGAACCAATCAAACAACTAGCAGAGTCTGCAATCCAAGCAGAAGACTTTGGTACTGGTATTACGCAAGTATCCACGACTGTAGCTGATTGGTCTTTATTAACATCAGCAGACTTCGCTGCGATATCTGATCCTGACGAAATATACACCAAAACCGACGACGTGAAAGTGGTAGATGCGACAGACACTCACTTCGTGACTTTGCTGATGTCCAATATACCAGGCGACACAAGCGACACTTATCGAGAACTAACAATCAATGTACATCTACTAGATGGTACTCTGGTCAAGTCTTTCCAAGCTACCGAGGACTACCCAGAACTTAATTATTCTTGGTTGAGTTATCTTTCTGTAAATGGCAACTACATTTCCCTAAGTAGATGCGCGGCGACAGGTGATGACACTGGAACTGGAGCATACAGTAAGATATATGATATAAGAAATATTGCCCAAGCAGACCACGGTCTTGTTAAAACTATTAATGAAGATAATCTACGTAGACTCTTCACTATAGACGATACTAGAGCAATCGCGGTTTATGGGGGAACTTATCAAGCCATTGATACTGTTAAAGTACACAACATCTCCGATTGGTCTGAGTTATACTCCTTTGACACGCCAGGAGTCCCTGATGAAACAGACTTCGGTGGCGGTTACTTTGTAACTGGTGGGGTGACTGGTAATACTAACGCCGGCATCACTATATTGAGTACCTCCGGATCTTACGGTCTTGCTGGAATTGTATACAATGAATTGTGGCATGGCCCAACTAACAACACCATCATGTTTGCTAATGGTATCACTGTCAATGACAAGTATGTAGTATTCAGGACTCAAGAAACAGATGGTACAAACCGTGCACATGTCCATAATCCTGTTGATGGTAGTTACATACGTTCGTTCGTAGAGGACAGCAACAATCCTTGGCAAGTTTTGAACAACACCCAAGGTCTTGGCAAAGCGGCTCTTGCACTGTCTGGGGATGTTTTATTCGTTCCTTTGGGAGACTATAATTCTGGTACCCAGCAGTTGAAGAAGGGTATTGCAATTTATAGCATACTAACAGGTGAACTATTAAATGAAGTTACTGTGTTCGACGGCCCGAGATACTCTGGTGGCAGCGAAGCTGAAAACCTGTATAATGTATATACCGTTGGTGGTTCAACTATTATTGATATGAATGAAGAGACGGCTGACGGTGGTTCTATTAGTCCACTTATTGCTGCAGCTCCAACATCAAGTACTAGTTCTTATGGTGTCGATGCTTCAGTATTTGCTAGTAAAGACTATGTTGACTCTGGTGTTACTGGTAACGAAAGTCGATTGACTATTGCTGAGAACAACCTCACTGCACTTGAAGCGGACTTAAGCTCTGAAGAGAATGCACGTGGCGCTGGTGATGCTGCACTTGGTCTAAGACTTGATTCTGATAAGTCTGAACTCGACACTGCAATTGGTACGTTAGGTGCGAGACTTGATTCTGATAAGTCCGAGCTTGGTGCTGCAATTGATGCTGCTATCGAACAGGAAGTTCAAACTCCATTAGACTTGGAGATTGGTCGAGGTTCTAAGTCACTTAGAGTTGGTAGAAACACTGTTGCAAATACCGATGGTGGTATTGCAATCGGTGACGCTGCTAATGCTGCTGGCGCAAAGTCAATTGCGTTAGGTACTAGTGCTACTCCTACTGGTGACAATGGTATCGAAATCAAGACCTCTGAAGCTGGTACTTTGTCTTACTCTTCAGATTCTGATTGGTCGTTTGGTGCTCCTGTTACTGCACCATCGTTCATCGGTGATGGTTCTGGTCTAACTGGTATTAGTTCTGATGTTACAAGTGCAATCGCTGCCGAAGAAACTCGTGCAACATCTGCGGAATCTGGTCTACAGACTCAGATTTCTAACATCTTGTCTAACACTGACTCTGCTGCACTAAACTCTCTTGCAGAAATCGTTACTGAGTTCCAGAACGCTGACAGCACCCTAAGTGGTGTAATTGGTGGTCACGGTACTCGATTGACAGATTTGGAAGGTCGCACTACTGATAATATCCCAGAAGGTATTACCAATAAGTACTACTCTGATGAACTTGTCAAGGCTACGTTGTCTGGTGGTTTGTGTATCAATGATACTAAACTACAAGCGACTGGCGAGATTGCAGTTGATGAAGTGGAAGCAGAACAATCACTACGTGTTGCTGAAGCTGTTGTGTCGGATGATACTACTAAACTAGAAGGTCAGGATGGTTCACACTACCGTATTGACATCTACGATGTGAACGGTACTATCGTTAACTAATCTAGGTTTTTACCAAGATATAAGGGGGGACTTCGGTTCCCCCTTTTTTTATATTTAATTTTTATATAAATAAACGTATAAATAGTACGTAACCAATATTGGACTATAGTCATGTATTCAACAAGTAGAGAAGAATTGATAGATTACTGCCTACGTGCCTTGGGGCATCCGGTAGTTGAAGTCAATATAGACGAGGAACAACTAGACGACCGTATCGACGAGGCGTTGCAGTGGTTTCGTGAAAATCATCCGGATGGCTCCAAACGATACTATCTGAAGCATCAACTGACACAAACGGATATTGATAATCAACAGGTAGACTTCGGTGATGATTTAGACCTCACTGCGGTAGTTCGCATGATTCCTATGAGTTTCAGCAATGCACATTCTGGGTGGTTCAGTGACGCATGGCAGTTTATGTCACATACAATTAGCGACTTTGCTAATGGTGGTGGTTTATTAGGTGACCTTGCGCATTATGAACAAATGCAACAACAATTATCCTTGCTAGATATGAAACTGGGTGGTTACCCACAAATTACATTCGATAGACAATATAACCGTGTTAATCTACACGTTTCCAAAACGAACCTCAAAGTAGACGATTATGTTATATTTGAGGTCTATGGTATTCGCAATCCAGACGAAACAGTCAACGAATATAACTCACTATGGAATCATCGGTTCCTAAAAGAATATACGACTGCATTGATTAAACGTCAATGGGGAACTAATTTAATTAAGTTTGACGGTATGACATTGCCTGGCGGTGTCACTGTTAATGCCCGTCTCATCTATGAAGATGCACTTGCTGATGTTGAGCGAATCATGGAGAAATTCCGTAACGAGGAAGACGAAGGCCCGATCTTTTTTGTAGGGTAACCCATGGCAACTAATCCATATATAAGTCAAAAACACAGACCTGAACAGAATCTCTACGAAGATATTCTGATTGAGGCCATCCAGTTTTACGGACAGGACGTATATTATCTTCCTAGAGAGATTGTCGAGAGAGAAGAAATTTTCCTAGACAGCATCCAGTCCCAATTCTCTGACGCATACAAAGTTGAGGTGTATATTGAAAACACTGATGCCTTTGATGGTGAAGGAGACCTATTCACTAAGTTCGGTATTGAACTGCGAGACCAAGCAACCTTCGTGATTGCTCGTCGCAGATGGCGTGAGCTTGTTGGTGACCGTCTTGCAGACAATCAATTCCGTCCACGCGAAGGTGATGTGATTTACCTTCCCCTGTCAGAGTCACTGTTCGAAGTGAGGAAGGTAGAGACCGAATCACCATTCTATCAATTATCGCAACTACCACAGTTCCGTATGCAGTGCGAATTGTTCGAGTTTTCTGATGAAGATTTTGACACTGGTATTGATGTTATCGACCAAGTAGAAGAAGAACATGCCTTCCAGTACGAACTTATTATGGATGGTACTGGGGAATCCGAATATTATCAGGTAGGCGAAAATGTATCCCAAGACTTTACCGACTATCAGATTGAAGGTGAGGTAACATACTGGAACCATGAAACGCGTCTTCTCAAGATTGCGCACACTGGTTCAACAGATGGTGAGTACCGTTTATGGACGACTGACCGTCCGATAATAGGAGATAACGCTTCTCTTACCCCTACAGCTATAGATGATGGTATAAATGAAATCCAACCACTTTCACAGAATAAAGTGTTTGATGATTTCGCTAATGATTTTGTGGACTTCTCTGAGTCCAATCCATTTGGAGATATATCATAATGATGGGAAGTCACTTTTATCATAAACGCGTCCGTACTTGCGTTGCCGTATTCGGTTCAATGTTTAATGACCTACATGTTTTGAGAACAGATTCCGGTGGAAAGGTTCTATCTCAAGTTAAAGTCCCCCTATCATACGCACCAAAGAGGTCGTTCATTGAGCGTCTAGAAGAGATGACTAATGGAGAGGAAGCAGAACGCAGAGTCGCAATCAAGCTTCCACGAATGTCTTTCGAAATTACTTCTATTACATATGACGCGACACGACAGTTACCTAAAGTAAATGGTTTTGGCGGCATCGTGTCGTCGGACAATGGTTCACAAAGAAAGATGTATGTGGGCGTTCCTTATAATGTGTCTTTCTCTCTATCAGTTTATGCAAAGTCACAAGACGACGCTCTACAGGTCGTGGAACAAATTATCCCATACTTTGCACCCCAATACACGTTGACAGTAAAACCTTTTGCTGACCAACCGGATATCAAGGAAGATGTTCCCATAGTGTTGACTGGGTTGGACTTTCAAGACGATTTCGAGGGCCCGGTAGAACAGAGACGTACTATTATATACACTCTGAACTTCGACATGAAAGTTAACTTCTATGGCCCAGAACTCACTTCACCAATTATTCGTGAAGTGAACACCAATCTTAACCTTATAAATAACGGTGATGATACTCTACTAGAGACTATTAATACAACTCCAGACCCTATAGACGTGAGTCCGGACGGAGATTATGGTTTTAATACGGAAATAATCTTTCCTGAATGATTGGTAATATGTTATGAGAGACAATAGTAAACCACCTGTTCTTTTTGATGAAGAGCAGAAGAAGAACTTTGTACACGAACAGGACTATGAGTACTCTCGTGATACTTATTATGACCTAATTGAAAAAGGTCGTGAGTCTCTAGAACTCATGATAGAAGTCGCACGTGAGTCAGAACACCCACGTGCCTTCGAAGTTCTCTCTGGTATGATAAAAGGTATTGCAGATGTCAATGACAAGTTGATGGACTTGAATAAGAAACAGAAAGAACTCACCAAAGAAGACAAACCTGCCGAACCTACCACTACTAATAATAATCTATTCGTTGGTTCCACTACAGACCTTCAGCGTATGCTGTTAGGCGATGAAAAAACTATTGACCAAGACGACGATGAAGACGATATTACGTAAGAAAAACAAAACCCAATTAATAAAGATAACAGACGACACCTTCACTGTTCCAGAGTATAAGAAATTACTCTCGACTATGAAGATAATGGTCGAAAATTCTTTAAATCCTCTCAGAAACGACACATGGCCTAAAGAATTAGTGGATGGTGTAGGTGCGTATAGTGACACATATTCAATATCTGACCCTGATATCGTTCATCTGTTAGCTGACAAATGCATGTCTGTTATCGGTAGTAGTAAGAATTATGAGGACTACCTTGTAATGTATTATGAGGGGGATAGTCAGTCTGGACTAAATTGGCACACCGATAAGGCCTATTCAGCATCTGCATCGATTTACCTGAATGATGACTGGAATGATAATTATGGTGGTTACTTTATTTTCAAAATGAATGGTGACAAATTGAAAACTGGTGTTAGTCCAGACTTGGGTACGGCCGTGTTTCAAAAAGGTGAGATACTTCATGCTGTTACTTCAACAAGACATAATGCGCCTCTCCGAAAGTCTATACAGGTCTTTATAAAGTGACATCATTCACCAAGAACTCATATCTAGGAAACCCTCAAGTTAAAAGAGATGGTGTCGCAGAAGAGTGGGACAAGAAAACTCTGCGAGAATATGGCAAGTGTATGAAAGACCCAGCATACTTTTGTCGTAAGTATGTCAAGGTCGTGCACCTAGATAAAGGGTTGGTACCATTCAAGTTGTATGATTATCAAGAGGAAATGTTTAAACACTTCAATGATAATAGATTTTCTGTTGTTCTCGCCTGTCGCCAGTCTGGTAAATCAATTAGTTCGGTAGGGTATATTTTATGGTATGCTGCATTCCATCCAGAAAAAACTATTGCCATTCTTGCCAACAAAGGTGCGACGGCACGTGAGATGTTATCTCGTGTTACACTCATGTTGGAGAACCTCCCGTTCTTCCTACAGCCTGGGTGTAAGGCACTCAACAAAGGGTCAATAGAGTTCTCTAATAACTCGCGTATCATCGCAGCAGCAACCTCTGGTTCCTCTATTCGTGGTATGTCGGTCAACCTTCTATTCCTAGACGAGTTCGCTTTCGTAGAGAATGCGGCAGAGTTCTACACATCTACCTATCCAGTAATTTCGTCCGGTAAGGACACAAAAGTTATCATAACAAGTACCGCAAACGGTATTGGTAATACTTTCCAGAAGATATGGGAAGGTGCTGTACAGGGTGTAAACGCATATAAACCATTCCGCGTGGACTGGTGGGATGTGCCGGGCCGAGATGAGAAGTGGAAGGCACAGACTATTGCGAATACGTCTCAGTTACAATTCGACCAAGAATTCGGTAATACGTTCTTTGGTATGGGTAATACTCTTATTGAGGGACAAGTACTTCTAGATTTACGTGCGCGTGAACCACTTCGCCGACTGGAAGGTGGTGATGTATTAGTATATGAAGACCCCATTACGGATCACCAGTATATCATGACCGTTGATGTTTGTCAAGGGCGTGGCCAAGATTATTCTACATTTACTATATTTGATGTTTCGGTACAACCATTTAAACAGGTGTGCGTATACAGAAACAACAGGATATCTCCAATTCTTTATCCTAATGTCATCTATAAATGGGCTACCTCGTACAACGAAGCGTATGTTATTGTAGAGAACAATGACCAAGGTATGGTCGTGTGTGTTGGTCTGTATCAGGACTTAGAGTATGAGAACATCCACCTAGAGTCAGCAATCAAGGCTGATTCAATTGGTATTCGCATGGACAAGAAAGTCAAACGAATTGGATGTTCAGCAATTAAGGATATCATCGAGAATCATAAACTAGATATTCATGATGAAAATACCATCATGGAAGTATCAACCTTCGTCTCTAAGGGACTGTCATTCGAAGCGAGTGATGGTAACCACGATGACTTAATGATGAATCTCGTGATGTTCGGGTACTTCGTGAGTTCACAGTCTTTCGGTAATATTGCGGACATTGATTTCAGAACAATGCTATTCGAACAACGAATGAAAGAGATTGAAGATGACTTACCACCATTCGGTATAATTGATGATGGGACAGACTACGTCCCACAATCAGACCTAAGCGACCCATATAGCATGGCTTGGGCCAACTATGAACCCGACAATTGGTAAACTTTCACAAAAGTATAAATAGATACATTGAAAGAATTCTCCGTATTATGTTTAACTTATTATACCTTAACTAAAAAAGGACACTATCATGACTCTATTATCTTCAGAGTCTCCAGCAGTAACAGTAAAAGAAATTGACCTAACGGGCATTGTGCCTGCGGTCACTTCTACTACTGGTGCTATTGTAGGCGAATTTAATTGGGGCCCAATAAACACACCAATCTTAATCGGTAACGAAACCGAATTGGCGTCTACTTTTGGATCCCCGCTAGCAGGAGATGCATATGCAGGAGATTTTCTTTCTGCCTCGTACTTCCTAAAATACTCTTCAAGCGCATTTATAATTCGCGCAGATCGACCAGACATAGACGAAGTTCTAGACTCTGATGGAACTCAAGTAACTCCGGCATACCCTGGCTACAGAAAAGCTGCAGCAGGTATTTTCGAAGCAAAGTACTTCGGTTCTCTCGGTAACACAATTACAGTATCCGTAGCTGATTCATCGACATTTACTGGTTGGGACTTCGAAGGCTACTTCACAACAGCTCCACAAGGTGACGAACTTCATGTCATCGTAACTCTAGGATATGTATCACCTGAAGAATTAGGTGAAGTTGTCGAAACATACGAATTTGTTTCCACTGACCCTAATGCTAAAAACGATAACGGAACTAATAACTTCGTCAATGACGTTATTACTACAAGTTCTTCTTGGGTTACGGCTTCTGGTGTCCCAGCGGCAGGAACGTTTAATTTCGATAACCCACTTGGCGCGGGTGTTGGTACCGGAACAGGTTCTGACGGAACTCCCCTCGAAACAAAAACCGCATATGTCCCTGCGTATGATGCTTTCTTAAACAAGGAAGCTATCCAGATAGATTTCCTAATCCCACCAGCTGGTGGTCAAGACTTAGCGCAAACGATACACGAACAACTTCTTATGGTTGCTACTTCTCGTAAGGATTGTGTTGCAGTAATTTCTCCGACTTCGGGAAATGTTGATGCTATGATAGCATACATCGACACACTTAATGAAAATTCATCTTACTTGGTCGTTGACGGTAACTGGATTAAAGTGTATAACAAAGACGAAGATAAGTACGAGTTCATTCCAGCGGCATCTTCAACAGCAGGTGTTATGGCAGCGGCGGACGCAGTCTCTGCACCTTGGTTCTCACCAGCAGGTTCACGACGTGGACAGTATCTGGGTGTCACCGAACTGTTGATCAATCCTAACAAAACAGAGCGTGATAAACTATACAAGAAAGGTATTAATCCGATTGTTAGTATTCCTGGCCAGGGTGTCCTACTGTTTGGTGACAAGACTCACATGTCTCGCCCATCAGCATTCGACCGAATCAACGTACGTCGACTATTCTTGGTTATCGAAAGAGCTATCAGCAAAGCTGGCGAAAACGTAATGTTCGAATTCAACGATGAGTTTACTCGTGCAGAATTCGTGAACATTGTAGAACCATTCCTACGGGAAATTCAAGGTCGTCGTGGTATCACCGACTTCCGTGTTGTTTGTGACGAAACAAACAATACCGGAGAAGTTATTGACCGCAACGAATTCATCGCAAGTTGCTTCATCAAACCAGCACGTTCAATCAACTACGTAACTTTAAACTTCGTGGCTGTAAGAACTGGTGTTGACTTTGAAGAAGTCGTCGGCACAGCAGGAGTATAATCATGTCATTAAGAGTAGACGATTTTAAAGCAAAATTAAAGGGTGGTGGTGCACGTCCCAATTTATTCCGTGCAACAGTTAACTTCCCAGCATACGCTGGCGGTAATGCAGAGTTGACTTCTTTCATGTGTAAAGGCGCACAACTACCAGCATCAATTATGGCTGTCATTGAAGTTCCTTTCCGTGGACGACAGTTGAAGATTGCGGGCGACCGTACATTTGAACCTTGGACAGTTACAGTAATCAACGATACTGATTTCGCTACACGTAACGCCATGGAAAAGTGGATGAACGGTATGAATGGTCACAGTGCCAACACGGGTATCACTAATCCTGTTGCTTACCAAGCTGACTTAATTGTTGATCAGTTGGACAAAGATGGTTCAGTGTTGAAGACATATAACTTCCGTGGTTGTTTCCCGACAAATATTTCGGCAATCGACCTAAGTTATGAAACCAATGATACAGTCGAAGAGTTTACAGTAGAATTCCAAGTTCAATATTGGGAGTCAGATACCACTAGTTAATGGTATTATAAGTAGTACTATGGGGGTGGTTCTCCACCCCCCTTTTATTATTAAGAGGTTTTTATGGCAGATAACAGCGTATTTAAAGCATTTGGTTTTGAGATAAAAAAAGTTCAAAACAAAAACAATGAAAGCGAAAAGGTTTCTTCTATCGTACCAAAGGTAGACGAAGATGGTGCTGGATACGTCACGGCCTCAGGTTCTTACTTTGGTCAGTACGTCGATATGGAAGGTACTGCCGCAAAGGACAATCAAGAACTAATTAAAAAGTATCGCAACATGGCAGAACACCCAGAGTGTGATGCTGCGATTGAAGACATCATCAACGAAGCAATCGTTTCGTCTGAGCTAGAAAGTTCTGTTTCTGTTAACCTAGATAAGGTTGATGCACCAAACAAAATCAAAAAGACCATCACCGAAGAGTTTGATAATGTAGTTAACATGTTGAACTTTGAAGAATATGGTCACGACATATTCCGTTCGTGGTACGTTGACGGAAGATTATATCATCACCTAGTAGTAAACGAATCAAACATGAAGGCGGGTATTCAAGAAGTCCGTCCTATCGATGCAACCAAGGTTCGTAAAGTCAAAGAGGTGCAATACAAAAAAGATTCCAAGACAGGTGCGAAGATTGTTGATAAAACCAACGACTTCTACATCTATCAAGAGCGAGCGGGTGCTAATAATGGTATCAAGCTAACTCCGGATTCGATTTCGTATGTCACTTCAGGTCTTCTGGATACCAGTAAGAAACGTGTACTGTCGTATCTACAGAAGGCGATGAAACCAGTAAACCAATTGCGTATGATGGAAGACTCTTTGGTCATCTATCGTATGGCACGTGCACCTGAACGTCGTATCTTCTATATTGACGTGGGTAACTTACCGAAGGGTAAAGCGGAACAACATTTAAAAGACATCATGTCCCGATACCGTAACAAAATTGTTTACGATGCGAATAGTGGTGAAATCAAAGATGACCGAAAGCATATGTCTATGCTAGAGGACTTCTGGTTACCACGTCGAGAAGGTGGTCGTGGTACAGAGATAAGTACTCTACCTGGCGGTGAGAATTTAGGACAGATTGACGATATCATTTATTTCCAAAAGAAGTTGTATCGTTCTTTGAATGTTCCGCTTAACCGTCTAGAACAAGAGTCGCAGTTCTCTCTGGGTAGGTCTACAGAAATTAACCGCGATGAGGTGAAGTTCCAGAAGTTCATCGACCGTCTACGTAGTAAGTTTGGACACTTGTTCTTGGGTATCCTCAAGAAGCAACTTATCCTAAAAGGTGTTTGTACGGAGCAAGACTGGGAAGCATGGAAGCACCAAATTCAAGTCGACTTCTCTAGAGACAACCATTTTTCTGAATTAAAAGACGCAGAACTACTACGTGAACGTCTACAGACAATGGATCAAATTTCTAGTTACGTCGGTGAATACTTCTCACGCGAGTGGGTAATGAAAAACGTAATGATGTTTAATGATGAAGACATAGAAAATATGTCAAAACAAGTTGAAGCCGAGAACGAAAATGGCGGAAACGAAGAAGAGGAAATTTAATAATGAGTGAAGTAGAAGCAAACCCAGCACTAGATTTTGTCAACGCCCTTCAGGGTGGAGACTTTAATAATGCAGAAAAGTTGTTTAATGGTATCCTAGATGACAAGATGCAACAGTCTCTAGACGCAGAGAAGGTCTCTGTAGCAGACCAAATCTTCAACGGTGTAGAACCAGTTGAGGTAGATATGGATGACTCTGAGATTGATGCTATACTGGACAGCGAAGTCGAAGAAGAAGAATTTTCGGCAGAAACCGAATAAATATTCACTATAAATATATTTTTGTATAAATACTCCTAAACGAGGACTAATTGTGAAAACATTTAAAAGTTTACGGGAAGCAAAAGACAAAGTTGTCTTCAACAAGAAGATGTCTGGTTACCCTGTTGTTATCACAAAAACTGCCAAAGGATTTTACCTAACTATTGATGGTGATTCCGTTGACACGTTTAAGTCACAAAAAGAAGCGGAATCAACCGCGAAGCAAGTCCTCAAAGACTTAGGTAAATAAAATGAAACTGATTAGCGAATACGTAGAAAACGATGTACAATGCATTGTAGAAGCTAAAGATAATGGTGAGAAGAGTTACATTATTGAAGGTGTATTTGCGCAAGCAGACAAGAAGAATAGAAACGGACGTATCTACCCAAGAGCCATTATGGAACGAGCGGTAGATAAGTACGTTGAAGACCAAGTTAGCAAAAAACGTGCTGTAGGTGAGTTGAATCACCCTGAAGGCCCAACTGTTAATTTGGATAAAGTTTCTCACCTCATCACTGACCTAAAATTGGAAGGTAATGATGTGGTAGGAAAGGCACAAATTTTGGATACTCCTATGGGTAAGATCGTAAAAGGTCTCTTAGAGGGTGGTGTTCAACTAGGTGTGTCAACTCGTGGTATGGGAAGTCTTGAGCAGAAAAATGGCGTCATGTACGTCAAAGAAGACTTTATTCTTAATACGGTAGATATCGTACAAGACCCAAGTGCACCTGAAGCTTTCGTTAATGGGATTATGGAAGGTGTCGACTGGGTATGGAATAATGGAATTCTACAACCTCAAGTCATTGAAGAGATAGAGACTGAAATTAAGCAAGCACCAATTGCACATCGACCTGAAGTGCAAATTCGTGAGTTCAAGAATTTCCTCTCGTTAATCAAATCTAAACTATAAGGAGTCATCTATGACTGATCTTAATCAAAAAGTCGAAGCTGAAATCCGCGATACAGATGTTGAAACTAACGAAATCGTGGAGGAAACTCTCGAAGAAGCACAAGCTCCTGCAGCTAAGGGTGTAAAGACAGACGGACAGGAAATATCTGAGCCAGAGTCAATCGCATCAGTAGACAAAGCAGCCGACGCAACTTCTAAGGCTTCATTACCAAAAACTAAGGCAGGTATGATCAATGCGATGTACCAGTCCTTAAATAAAATGAAAAAAGGCGACCTAACGGCAGCCTACTCGAAGATGATGGAAGGTACTGACCTAGAAGACGTTATTGCAGAAGAGACTAACACTCAGTCTGAACTTGCGGCAATTGTTGAAGGTGAAGCAACTCTATCTGAAGAGTTCAAAGAGAAGACATCAGTAATTTTTGAAGCAGCTGTAAAAACTAAGTTGTCAGAAGAAATCACGCGTCTTGAAGAGCAATACTCTGAAGAACTATCTGAAGAAGTCGAATCTATCAAAACTGACCTAGTCGGTAAAGTCGATTCATATCTTAACTATGTAGTTGAATCTTGGATGGAAGAGAACAAGTTAGCGATCCACTCCGGTCTACGTACCGAAATCGCTGAAGGGTTCATGGACAAGATGAAAGACCTATTTACAGAGTCTTACATCGAAGTTCCAGAGTCTAAGGTAGACCTAGTTGACGAACTAGCAGCACAAGTAGAAGAATTAGAAGAAAAACTAAACTCTACTACTGGCGATGCAGTTTCACTTGCAGAAGAACTAGAAACTTACAAGCGTGAGTCAATCATCGCTGAAGCTTCTCGTGGCCTTGCAGACACACAAGCGGAAAAGTTAAAAGACCTTCTAGAGACAGTAGAATTTGAAAGTGAAGAAACCTTCACTGCTAAAGTAACTACTGTTAAAGAGTCATACTTTTCAAAAGAAATCCCTGAGCAAATCGAAGAATCAGTTTCAGACGAAGCTGAAGAAGAAGTTGAAGTATCTTCTATGATGGAAGGTTACATCTCTGCTCTAAGAAAAACCTCTAAGAAATAAGGAATCTAAAAATGAACAAATCATTCGACACACTGATTGAAAAGTGGTCACCAGTTCTTAACGAAGAATCAGCTGGTAAAATCACCGATCATCACCGTAAGGCAGTAACTGCTGCTATCCTAGAAAACCAAGAACGAGCAATGATGGAAGAACGTTCAGCTTCTCAGGGTTTTCTAACTGAAACTCCAACCAACGCAACTGGCGCTGGTGTAAACAACTGGGATCCAGTTCTAATCTCTCTAGTCCGTCGTGCAATGCCTAACCTAATGGCATATGACGTTTGTGGTGTTCAGCCAATGTCAGGCCCAACTGGTCTTATCTTCGCGATGAAATCACGTTACACTTCACAAACTGGTGACGAAGCACTATTCAACGAAGCTGACTCAGCATTCTCTGGTTCTCCTTCAAGCTCACAAACTGGTGACTCTTCTGGTATGTCTGGATTTGATCCAGCAGCACAAACTGGTCGTGAACTAGATGCAGCTGGTCGCCCAATGGCTACTTCTGTTGCTGAATCTCTAGGTAACACTGGCCCTGACTTCGCAGAAATGGGTTTCTCAATCGAGAAGCAATCTGTTGTTGCTAAGTCACGTGCACTTAAAGCAGAATACTCTCTAGAACTAGCACAAGACCTTAAAGCAATCCACGGTCTTGACGCAGAAACTGAACTAGCGAACATCCTTTCAACTGAAATCCTAGCGGAAATCAACCGTGAAGTAGTTCGTACAGTTAACACTCAAGCAGTTCTAGGTGCACAACAAGCTTCAATCGCACAAAAGGGTGTATTCGACCTAACTTCAGACGCAGATGGCCGTTGGTCAGCAGAGAAGTTCAAGGGTCTAGTAATTCAATTAGATCGTGAAGCGAACGAAATTGCTAAGACAACTCGTCGTGGTAAGGGTAACATCGTAATCTGTTCATCAGACGTTGCTACTGCACTTGCTGCTTCTGGTCAGTTGGATTATCAAGTTGGCGCTGGTCTTGCAGTTGACGATACTGGTAACACTTTTGCTGGTACTCTAAATGGTAAGATGAAAGTTTATATCGACCCATATGCCACTACTGACTACGTAACTGTAGGTTATAAGGGTGCTAACGCATATGACGCTGGTGTATTCTACTGCCCATACGTACCTCTACAGATGGTTAAAGCTGTTGGCGAGAATGACTTCCAACCACGTATCGGGTTCAAGACTCGTTATGGTATGGCTGCTAACCCATTTGTTTCTCCAGCTGGTGAGCAGAACATCGCTGCTACTGCGGGAATCAACACGTACTACCGTATCTTCCGTGTAGACAACCTAATGGTTACTGTATAAGATATATAAAAAGAGCATGGAGCGGGCGTCTAACCCGTTAAACCACGCCATTTTAGGGACTCTTCGGAGTCCCTTTTTTTATGCGTATAAATAAAGACAACCAAGAGGACACATCATGGCACTTACAGAAAACAAAAACTTCTTACAACCTACCGGATTCCGTGTTGTCATCGAACGAGAACATTATGGTAATCTGGAGTTCTTTGCACAATCAGTGAGTCACCCCGGCGCGTCTGTTGCTGCGGTTGAGATACCTGTACCCAGAGTACAAGGTCTTCCTATGCCTGGCGATACTATTAATTACGGTGAACTCTCTCTAAATTTAATCTTAGACGAAGACCTAACTGCATACAAAGAAGTACAGACATGGTTGGAAGATTCGGTATATCGTAAAGTTGATAATATTCACCACGACATAAAGGTGATTGTTTTGACTAGTCACAATAATTTCTGCGCACAGATTCATTATAAAAACTGCATACCTACACAATTAGGTGCAATAGAGCTTATATCTACAACGGGCGATGTTACATATATAAACTTTGACGTTACCCTTAGATTCTCGGAATTTGTATTGTCATGAGTCTAGAAAAGTTCCCCATTAGAAATCAAGAACTTATCAACATTCTAGAGGATTTTAGGTACACTTACCGTGAGTTGTATCTTCCAGAAAAAACAAACCGCCCATTAAAAGAAGAACAACTCGGCATGGCTGACCACTATACTGGTGAGGAAGAGATGCATCGTATTGTTGGTATGGGTGAAAAACATCATGGAGCGGCGGAGAATTCTTTTTGTTATCCAATAAAACCAGAATTTTATACAGGGACGCATCCCGAAGAGTATAGGAAAAACTGGGAGCATCTCGACTTAAAAATGACAACTGAACTTGGTTTAGAACTAAGTGTGTTGTCCACTTTATACCCGCCTCAAGGATTCATTGGCTGGCATAACAACGCTAATGCTGCGGCACACAACTTAATATTCACTTGGTCGGAAACCGGTGATGGGTGGTTCAAGTACATTGACCCGAAAACTCAAGAACTCGTAACTGTCCCTGATGAGAAGGGATGGAGTCTCAAGGCCGGGCATTTTGGTGTATATGGTTCTGGTGATGTTGTGTATCACGCAGCCAGAACAAACTGTTATAGAATGACTTTGAGTTACGTGTTAGGTACCAACGAACATTATTGGCAAGATTGTATTGACTTTATAACGACTTAGTGTTATACTATATACCTTACATGAATAAGGTTTTTATATGATAGATTTGGAATCCATTCTAAAGGAATGGCAGGATGACTGTGAAATTTCTCAACATCAACTGGACGAAGTTTCTCGCCAAACCCCTTCGCTTCATGCGAAGTACTTACAGTATCTGGCGCTCGCCAAGTTACAACTAAAACGTTCTGAAAACAACCAGAAGACGTTACTCAAACAAAAGTTCCTGTACTATAACGGGAAGATGTCACAAGAAGAGATACTTTCTACTGGATGGGACTTAGACCCTTTCAATGGGCTTCGTATGCTTAAAGGTGAGATGGAATACTACTACGACGCAGACCCTGAGATTCAGAAGTCCGAGGAAAAGGTCGTCTATCATAAGACACTTATTGAAACACTAACTAATATCGTCGATACTCTCAAGTGGCGGCATCAAACCATTCGAAATATGATATCGTGGAGGCAGTTCGAAGCTGGTGGTTAAATCGGTAAACAACTACTCAGGATGGCACGAAGATAATTGCAAGTTAAGAAAGACCTAAGTATACAAAGGTAAGGTGTGATATGTATGATACAGAAGACCTAAAGAAGGCAGAACAACTGCATTTTCTAGGGCATAAAATTGATATAGACGTTATTGAACTAGCAAAAATTATTTATGAACGTAGACAACAAGATTCGAATCAGGATGGTCAACCACAGTTACTTCGCGGTTGATGCACACCCTGCTCAGGAACAAGAGTTAAGAGAATACTTTTCTTTCTTCGTGCCTGGCTACAAGTTCGTACCAAGTTATAAGCGCAAGCAGTGGGACGGTAAAATCCGTCTCTATAACTTAATCTCTAAACAAATGAACGTAGGTCTCTATACACACCTACGTCGTTTTTGTGCAGACCGTTTTTATCAACTCGAAATTCTCGAACATGAAGTTTATGGAATACCTTCGTTCAAGGAAGACATAGACCACCCTGCGCTCATCGATTTCCTAGCAGTCCTAGACGCACCCTTTAAACCTAGAGACTATCAGTACAAGGCCATATCTCATGGAGTTGAGAATCGTCGGTGTATTCTGTTAAGTCCTACAGGTAGTGGTAAGTCGTTTATAATATACAATCTTCTGCGTTATTGTTATGAGGTGACCGAAGGTAAGATTCTGGTCATTGTTCCCACCACTTCCCTAGTTGAACAAATGTATAAGGACTTTGCTGACTATGGTTATGATGTAGATGAGTTTTGTCATAAAATCTATTCTGGTAAGGAAAAGGTCACCGATAAAAGAGTCATCATATCTACTTGGCAGTCCATTTATAAGTTCGGTAAAGAATGGTTCGAACAATTCAACACTATCTTCGGTGACGAAGTACATCTTTTCAAAGCAAAATCTCTCTCCAGTATGATGGACAAGTGTACTGAAGCACAATATCGGTTTGGTCTTACGGGAACTCTTGACGGCACCGAAACAAACAAATTAGTATTAGAAGGTTTATTTGGCCCGACTTTTACGGTGACTAGAACCGTAGAATTACAAAAGAATAAACAGCTTGCAGAACTAGATATCTCTATTCTTCTGTTGAGGTATCATAGTGATATTTGCAACATGATGAAAGAGAAAAACTACCAAGAAGAACTTGACTATATTGTTACATATGAGCCACGTAATAAGTTTATAAGTAAGGTTGCACTAGACCAAACGGGCAATACTTTGGTGATGTTTCAGTTTGTAGAGAAACATGGTAAGGTGTTGCATGAAATGATTAAGTCGTTAGCGCCTGAAGGAAGAAAAGTGTTTTATGTATCGGGTGAGGTAGATGCGACTGATCGAGAACAGATACGAGGAATTGTAGAAAACGAAAATGACTCTATTATTGTTGCCTCTCTTGGCACTTTCAGCACTGGCATCAACATCCGCAACTTGCATAATATTGTATTCGCGACTCCATCCAAATCGCAAGTTAAAGTCCTCCAATCGATTGGTCGCGGTCTTCGTCAGTCTGATGACGGTAGGACTACTAAGCTTATTGATATCGCTGATGATTTGCATGTCAAGTCTCATAAGAATTTTACTCTGAAACATAGCGCCGAAAGGATTAAGATATATACTAAGGAAGGGTTCTCTTATAAGATTTACCCTATTGACTTGAAACCCATAATATCTAAGGATGATGAAAATGAGCTCTTCGATTAGACACTTGAAATTAATCACTGGGGAAGAGGTAATCTGTGAAGTATTAGATGAATCTCCGGAATCAATCGTTGTTAATAACGCAATGAGCTTGATGCAGAATACTTTAAAGAGTGGTGAAAAATTCTTTACGTTTAAAACATATATGGTTTATCAGGACACTCCGATGAATTGTATTGTCATCTTTACCGATAAGATTATGTCGTTAGCGATACCTGCTAAAGAAATGCTTGCACAGTATAATACCGCACTCAAGGAGATGGCTAGATATCTTGAAGAAAACTATGGTGATTCCGTTGAAGACGATTCTAGAAAAGACCTGTCACTTGATGACTATCTAGATGCGATGGACGATTTGTCAACTGAGTCGTTTGACTCTGATGTTGACGGAATGTCGATGAATTAATATGCTTATATACCCTCTGGACTACAAGCTAGATTATACACTACAAAATATGTTCTGTCAAGGGCATCGAGGAGAAAAATGTTGTTTCATATAATTATTCCGTTAAGCACGTTCATTCCCAAGAGATTCGCGGCATACGTCTTCGGGCCTATCATCTTTGTTCGTAAAGCACACAGAAATAACACCGCTTTGATAGAGCATGAGAAAGTTCATGTCCATCAGTTCTGGAGAACGTTTTGTACTCACGGGATTTGGTATCAGTTCAATAAAGACTATCGACTTCGTTCTGAAGTGGAAGGTTATGCTGTACAGATAAAGGTTAGACAAGAGTTAGGTCTTGCACCACACTTTGAACGGTACGCAACTTTTATCTCCACTCATTATAACTTAGATGTCACTGTTGAAGAGGCACTAGAGTTGTTAGTTAAACAACATAGTACCTTGCGATAGAGAATTAAGTAAAACATTGACAAACCACCACTTTTTTGTTATAATGGCTATTAAATTAAACAAGTGATATAAATTATGAAACCAAAAGAAAAACCGCATTACGTAAGTAATAAAGATTTCTCAAATGCAGTAGTGGAATACTGCATCACCGTCAAGGAAGCGAAGGAAGAGGGTATGCCTCGCCCTGTGGTCACTAACTATATTGCTACTTGTTTTCTAAAGATTGCCGAAGGACTTTCTCATAAAGGTAACTTCGTTCGTTATACCTATCGTGAAGAGATGGTGATGGACGCAGTAGAGAATTGTTTGAAAGCCATCGAGAACTATGATATTGAAGCTGCTACCCGTTCGGGTAAACCAAATGCCTTCGCATACTTCACGCAAATATCATGGTATGCATTCCTACGTCGCATTCAGAAAGAGAAGAAACAACAAGACATCAAGATGAAGTACATCGCCGAAGCAGATATCAGCGCATTTATGGGTGATGACGACGGTGGATACTTCGAACAACAAGCCTCTCCTTTTGTTGATACTCTTAGACAGAGAATTGACGTTGTTAAGACGGCTGACACAGAATTCAAAGAGTATGTAAAGGAAGAGAAGAAACGTAAACGACGTGCTGTAAACGTAGATTCTGATTTAGCAGACTATCTGGAGTAAGCGATGGACTTAGTAACTGCGGTAATGTACCTGTCCTTTGTAACGAAGAGTGATATTTCTGATGAACAGTGTAGAAGTCTTGTTATGGACAATCTTGGTAAGGATGCGATAAGTCTTGCTAAAGAATATGGTGTTAGATATGTTTGCACCCCCGCAACAACAAAAGACAGAATGTATAAAATTTCCCGTGATAACCAAGACAGACTTCGTCGAGAGAAGAAGAAAGAAAGGGCTCTTGGTAAGAAGACCTTTGAGAGGTGTGGTGATAAATTCTGTGACACCACCAACCTCCCTGCCGATTATAATATTAAGCTAGAATAGACTTGACAAACCCCTTGTAATATAGTATAATAACCGTCATATACATTGAGTTGAGAGTTGAGTCTTATGAAAGAGTTAGTTACACCACATTATCAGTTTATCTGTCCTCCCTATAATTGTGATATTAGTCCAAACGAATGTATTTCTATAGTTGAAGTGGACTAATAAATGAAGCTTGCAATTTTGAATGACACTCATTGCGGGTGTCGTAATTCGTCTGATATTTTTATGGACTACCAAGAACGATTCTACAGCGAAGAGTTCTTCCCCTACCTAAAAGAGAATGGTATTACCCAGATTCTACATTTGGGTGATTACTATGACAATCGCAAAACGATTAACCTCAAAGCGTTGAACCACAACCGGCAGATATTCTTGGACAAACTCCGTGAGTATAATATTCACATGGATATCATTCCCGGCAACCACGACGTTTACTTCAAGAATACTATCGAACTGAACTCATTGAAAGAGTTGATGGGCCACTACATCAATGAAGTGGACATCCTCATGGATCCTATTGTCCGTGACTATGGTGGTGTTAAGTTCGGTCTAGTCCCTTGGATATGTCCTGAGAACGAGAAAACAATTCTAGAATTCTTGAACAACTGCGGCGCGGATGTTATTGCCGGTCACTTTGAACTTGCAGGTTTTGAGATGGACAAAGGTCTTGTCTGTCATACGGGTATGGATCCGAAACCATTAGAACGTTTTGAAACCGTGTTATCCGGACACTTCCACACTAAATCTAGCAAGGGTAACATTCACTACCTTGGTGCTCAGATGGAGTTCTTCTGGAATGACGCACACGACCCCAAGTACTTCCACATCTATGATACAGAAACTCGTGAGATGACCGCAGTACAGAACAAGGTAACTCTGTTTCATAAGATTTATTACAATGAAGATACTGTAAATTACTTTGAAGACATGTCTTACCTTGCGGGTAAGTTTGTGAAGTTGATTGTTGCCAATCGTTCTGACATGCAGAAGTTCGAGAGATATGTCGATAAGATACAGGCCCAGAAGATTCATGAACTGAAGATTGCAGAAGACTTCAAAGAATTCCGTGGAGAAAATGTCTCTGATACTGATATTACTATTGACGACACCGAAACTTTAGTGTATAATTATATCCAAGAAGTCGAAACAGATTTGGATAAAGACCGAATCAAGGCAGTAGTAGCTGAACTAATGGTTGAAGCACAGAGTATCGAGATAGCATGATCAAATTCCAGACCTTAAAATGGCGTAATTTCCTTTCAACTGGAAATTATTTTAACGAAATAGATTTCCTAGACAGTTCCACTAACTTGATTGTTGGTGAGAACGGTGCTGGTAAGTCTACGATGTTGGACGCATTATCGTTCGCATTGTTTGGTAAAGCTCACCGAAAGATCACCAAGAATCAATTGATTAATACTATCAATAATAAAGATTGTGTGACTGAGGTTACTTTTAGTGTTAACTCTGTCCAATATCGCGTTGTGCGGGGAATCAAACCCGCCAAGTTTGAAATCTGGAAAGATGGTACAATGATTAACCAGAGCTCACATGCACGTGAATACCAAGATATTCTTGAGAAGAATGTCTTTCAGATGTCTCATAAAAGTTTCCACCAGATTGTTGTTCTAGGTTCGTCGTCTTTTGTCCCGTTCATGCAACTCAACTCAACCTCTCGACGTGACGTGATAGAAGACCTCCTTGATATTAACATCTTCTCCAAGATGAATATGTTACTCAAGGAGAAGACCTCTCTCCTTAAAGGCGAGCTTGAGAACAACACCCATTCTATTGAAGTGGTCAAGACTAAGATTAATGCACAGAAGAAGTATATCCGTGACTTGACCGCAATCAACACCCAACACCGTAAAGATAAAGAGGGTGAGATATCAGATATTCGAGATGAAATCGAAGAACTAAATGCTGCGAACAGCGCTTTATCTGAGACGGTTAACACTCTATTACCCACTATCACTGACAGTCTAACTAGTGTTCGTTCTAATAAACAGAAACTAGACCAATACTATGCGCAGTTTAAGACACAGGTTAAGTCTGTAGTCAAGGAGGCAAAGTTCTTTGACCAGAATGAAGTGTGTCCTACTTGCGAACAAGACATTGCAGAAGAGTTGCGTAATGCTAAAAAGGATGCAGCAACCGCCAAGGCTAAAGAACTGAAGATTACAATGGATGAGGCGGAAGTTCAGCAGAAAACCTATGGAGATGAGATAGTTTCTTTGGAAACACAGATGAACGCTTGTCTTGCAGATCAGAACACGTTAAACAACAATCAGCAAACCATCTCTCGTTTACAAAGGTCTATCGATAAACTTCGTACCGACTTGGACAACATGGCGGATAGTTCGGGTGACATGGGACAGGCCAACACTGACCTTAACTCTCTAGACTCGGAACTTCATGAGCGGACTGATGAAAAGTACATTCTTAACGAGAAGGCGTCTTATAACCGTATAGCCAGTGAGTTACTGCGCGACACCGGAATCAAGACCAAGATTATCCGACAGTACATTCCGGTCATCAATGAGTTGACTAATAAGTACTTGCAGATTCTAGACTTCTTTGTACACTTTGAACTGGATGATAGTTTCAGCGAAACCATCCGGTCACGATATCGAGACACGTTTTCTTACGACTCTTTCTCTGAAGGTGAGAAACAGCGTATTGACTTGTCCCTACTATTTACTTGGCGACAGATTGCTAAGATGAAGAATTCAGTATCGACTAATCTGTTGATACTAGATGAAACGTTCGACTCTTCGTTGGACGGTGAAGGTGTAGATAACCTTATGAAGATTATCGACACTTTGAAAGAGGACACTAATGTTTTTGTGATATCTCACAAGACTGAACTTGAGGATGCTCACTTCGAACGCAAGTTGACATTCGTTAAAGATAAAAACTTCAGTCGAATGAAAGAAAGTACTTGACAGACGTGTCATATTGTTATATAATGGTCACCATACTAACTAAGGAACAAACCAATGGAACTATCTAGTCGCACAGTCGAGATTCTTCGTAACTTCTCGACTATCAATCCAAACATTGTAGTCAATGGCGGTAACGTCTTAAAGACTATGTCTATCGCAAAGAACATTGTATCTCGTGCTGAGATCGAAGAGACCTTCCCGAACACGTTCGGTATCTACGACCTCTCTGAGTTCTTGTCGGTATTGTCACTAGTTGACCGTCCTTCGATTACTTTCGGCGAGAGCTTCTGTACCGTTTCTGACGGCAGCGGGTTGTCATCGGTGAAATACTTTTACTCTGACCCTGAGATGCTTTCTTCACCAAAGAAAGATATTGTTATGCCACAGGGTGAAGTACAATTCTTGCTTACTAATGAAACTTTAAGTAAGATCAAACGTGCGTCATCTGCACTTGGCTATGATAATATCTCTATCCGTCCAAACGGTAATTCTGTTGAGATTGCGGTAGTCGATGCCAATGACTCTACGTCTAATTCCTATTCTGTGTTAGTTGAAGGAACCTTCCCTGAAGGTGCTGACTTTAACTTCATCATGGGAGTATCTAACATGAAGTTGTTGGGTGAAGACTACGAGGTTTCTATCTCAACAAAGTTAATCTCCAACTTCAAATCAATTACTTCAGAAACGCAATACTTTATTGCACTTGAAAAGTCATCTACTTACGGAGCCTAAAATGACTGAAGAACAAAAGAATCTAAATGACCTAGCGAATCGTGTTGCACGTTCTTGTATTGCTGTGGTCGACACTGTAGTCACCCGTGGTGGTTTTAAGGGTGAAGAACTAACGACGGTTGGTCAGTTGCGCGACCAAGCAATCCGAGTGGTATCACTTTACGAAAGCGTCGCAAAAGCATTTGCAGAAGAAGAAGTAGCAGCTGCAGAAGCTTCTAAATCTAAGAAGAAGTAAAGCAACCCCTTTCGGTCTCTTGGGTCATAATGTCTTTGCCCAAGGATGTGATTCGAATTTGAATATGATTTATATTATGAAACTGTTTGATTCAAGAGACCGACCTTTTATTATGTACTGCAATTGATAAAACTAGACCCCTATATAGCTAAAGAAACCGCAGTACATGTGTTGACGGGGGCGATGATTAATTACCCCCTCAACATTTTCTTTTTGTGGTTGATTGTAGGTGAGTGGGAGATAACAGACCCATTCTGGATTTCCAACATAATTACTTGTTGGTTCTCTGTTGTCGCCTTTACGAGAATATACATAGTAAGGTCTTACTCAGAAAAACGAAAGAAGAATACCGGAAACGGTAGACCCAATAGAAAGTAAATGCCCTTATAGCTCAGTTGGTAGAGCACTTCACTTGTAATGAAGATGTCCCGCGTTCGAATCGTGGTGAGGGCTCCATTTTATATATTATGAATACGGTGAGTTATGACTTCTACATCATCTGGTGTCTACTCTGACACCGCATATACATTTACAAGCGAAAGTGTGAGTGCTGGACATCCGGATAAAGTTGCAGATGCAATCTCTGATGCGGTTGCTCACTACTTAATTGATAATAACATCCATAATCGTGCCGCAGTTGAAACCCTAGTTACGACTAACATGGTAACCCTTGCTGGGGAGTACAAGAGCGACAAGTTCAATAAAGATGTCATTGCACAAATTGTACGAGGTGTCGTAAAAGACATTGGATATGAGCAAGACGGTTTTAATTGGAACACTTTAAAGATCTATAACGAACTGCACGGTCAGTCGCCCGATATCGCATTAGGAACCGATGACTTCGGTGCGGGTGACCAAGGACTTATGTTTGGGTACGCGACTAATGAAACTGATGACTATATGCCTCTTGCAATTAGTCTCAGTCATAGTATACTTCGTGAAATTACTGCTGCGTTACCTTTCGGCCCTGATGCGAAGGCGCAAGTCTCTGTAGACTACTCTGATATAGGACAACCAGTGCGAGTGTCTAAGGTGGTCTGTAGTGCTCAGCATACCGCAGACCAAGACATAGAACTTGTACGAACCGTTTTAAGAACATGTATCAAAAGACTTCTGAACGACTGGGTGGACGATGATACTGAATATCTTATTAATCCCACCGGACAGTTTATCATCGGAGGCCCTGATGGTGATGCGGGTGTTACTGGTCGAAAGATTATCGTTGATACTTACGGGGGTTACTGTCCACACGGGGGTGGTGCATTCAGTGGTAAGGACTGTACTAAAGTAGACCGCTCTGGTGCATATATGGCACGTTACCTAGCAAAAAATATCGTTGTAAATAAAGGTGTTGATAACTGTACGGTGCAGTTAAGTTATGCCATAGGCGTCAAAGAACCGACTAGTGTTTACGTATATGCTGACGGTAAAGTGCGTCCAGACCTTGTTGAATGGATTCTGGATAGGGTTGACCTAACCCCTAGAGGCATTATTGATAGATTCAACCTCTTTAACTTGAACTTAAATTTGACCACTAACTACGGACACTTTGGTAAATCCTACTTACCATGGGAAAAACTTGACCTTTACGACTAAATAAAAGTACAAAGTTTGTTTACATGAGGGGAGTAATGTAGTATAATACCCCCATTGAAAGATTAATTATATTATGGAGTAATACATGAGCAATGAGTTTTTGTGGGTCGAGAAGTACCGTCCGAAGAAAGTTTCAGAAACAATCCTTCCGGATGACCTCAAACAAACATTTCAAAACATTGTGGATGGTGGAGAAATCCTCAACATGATGTTCACCGGCACTGCCGGTACTGGTAAGACCACAGTCGCACGTGCGATATGTGAGGAACTTGACCTAGACTATATCGTAGTCAACGGGTCTGAAGAAGGTAACATTGACACACTGCGCGGAAAGATTAAACAGTTCGCATCGTCTGTGTCTCTGTCCGGCGGTTATAAGGTGGTTATCCTCGACGAGGCGGATTACCTAAATCCACAATCGACGCAACCTGCTCTCCGTGGGTTCATCGAAGAGTTCTCTAACAACTGTCGTTTCATTATGACATGTAACTTCGAGAACCGTATCATCGAACCTCTACACTCAAGGTGTTCTAAATACACCTTTAACTTCAATAAGAAAACTATGACCTCGCTATGCGGTGGGTTCATGCAGCGTCTCCAAGGAATCTTGAAAGAAGAAGGCGTGGAGTTCGATAAGAATGTCGTTGCACAGGTAATAATGAAACACGCCCCAGATTGGCGTCGAGTACTTAATGAGTGTCAGAAGGGGTCTCTCTCCGGAACACTTAATATACCTAATGTCTCTGGTAATGATATTTCCGATAGTTACACTCAATTGTTCCGTGCTATTAGAGACAAGAATTTCAAGAAGATGCGGTCATGGGTTGTTAACCACATTGACCTAGAACCCGCATCTATCTACCGTGGTATCTACGATAAAATGTATGACCACGTTGCACCAAATAGTATTCCACAATTGGTTCTTATTCTTGCGGATTACCAGTACAAGAATGCGTTTGTTGCAGACCACGAACTGAATCTAGTCGCTTGTCTTACTGAGGTGATGGCCAACGTGGAAGTCAAGCCGTGATTAATAACACAAAATATTATGAGATGTCTCCGGCAGACAATGTGCTGTATTTTCCAAATAACATTGATGTGAGGCTCTGCCCTAAAAACGGCATGTCTTCATTGAAGGAACTACATAGATTAAATCGCGGGGTATCTGAATATATTGGTCGTGTTGACCGTATAATAAAAGTGAGACAATTCGGAGACCAGTTTAATATCCCGTTTCGCAAAGGTAGTTATCGCATTGCTGTACGTCGCGACCCAGTTATTCGATTTCGTTCCGCGTGTGAGTATATCGTCGCAAATCAGGCTGAATATATTAGACAGGGTAGAATCGATGAACTACCCTCTATGGATAGAGAACTAGATAAAGTTCTTGACCATATAGAAGATGGGACGTTGAAAAACAATCATTTTTACACCCAGTCTTGGTATATGGGAAAGCCAGAAGAGTATGACATGGTGGTATATATTGACGAACTGTCGCGACTTATGGTATTCTTGAACGATGCGGCTGACCTTGGATTTTCGGGAGACGTGTTAGATATTCACGACAATAAATCCAAAATGAAAGTTTATAATAGTTTATTGACTGATAGACAACGCAAAAGAATCGAACAGCTGTATGTAAAGGATTATGAAAATGGATGGTGTAAACTTGATGACAAAATCTAAACTAAGTCCGTTCGACTTCCTGAAGAGTATAAACGACACTAAGGTGAATCTAATTGACCAAGACGAAGACAACGTTAAATACTATAATGGTTTCGTCGTTAATCGGTCTCTATCCTATTTTCCGGATACGGTATTTTTATCCAATGAAATGAATAAATTTCACCACTTAGATGACAAGTTACAATACGATTTTCTTATAAATATTATACGTAAGAAGAAACGATTCTCTAAATGGGATAAACCTGACGAAAGAGCAGACTTGGACTGTGTCAAAATATATTTTGGTTATAGTGAGTCAAAGGCAAAACAAGTTATCGGGCTCTTAACGGAATCACAAATAAAAACCATTAAACATAAGGTGTCCACAGGTGGAAGAGAATAATCTCGTTCAATGGAATTCTGACATGATGTTGGAGATAGTCCTGTCAGAACCAGACGACTTTCTAAAAGTCAGAGAAACCCTAACTCGTATTGGTGTTGCGTCTCGGAGAGATAATACCCTATACCAATCGTGCCATATCCTTCATAAGCAGGGTAGGTACTTCATCGTTCATTTCAAGGAATTGTTCTTACTGGACGGTAAGAAATCAAATCTAGAAACGTCTGATATGGAAAGACGTAATACTATCGCCACGTTACTTGCAGACTGGGGACTGGTGACTATAGTCAATAAAGAGGTCGCAAAAGATTGCGCCCCGATGAGACAGATTAAAATCATCTCATATAAAGATAAGTCCAACTGGACATTACAACCAAAATATAATATTGGTAATAGCTGATGTCAGATAATTATTATGGTATATTTGAAGATAAAGATGAAGAGATAAGAACAAAGACCCCATTTGTAGGTCGGCTTCCATTTGATATGGGGTCGACTTACAATTGGAATGAATTCATGGCTATGATGGATTCTCATCCGAATGACCTATATGATCGTAATTCGGATAAAATGCGTATTGGATTAAATTCTTTTCACTCTCGCGGTAGTGCACCGGAGTTTGCTAAGAACATTTATGAAGAGATGCAAGAGGTATTCACTCTCCACGCCAACAAGATTACTAACATTGCATTCAGTGGTTTTGGTCGTGCGAGTGGTTCATACCCTTGGCACAAAGACTCTATGGACGTTTTTCTCGTTCAAGTTATCAGCACAGTCGGTCTAAAAGTAGAAGGTATTAATGATAACGAATTTTTTGACTTTGAGCCAGGTATGTACGTATACCTTCCGAGAGGTACTCACCATCAGGTCATGCCCCGCGAATCTCGTGTTTCCTTTTCCTTTGGTGTAGAGGGAACTCCTGACCCATCAATGTATTACTGAGGATTGGTGATGGTTGGTAAGAAA
>Ga0213861_10000071_pt1 | contig 68181 bp, 108 predicted proteins | sample PICome_4_FD_160110 | JGI IMG/M metagenome (GOLD analysis project Ga0213861, IMG submission 160110) | Coastal seawater microbial communities near Pivers Island, North Carolina, United States - PICO131 | ecosystem: Environmental > Aquatic > Marine > Coastal | place: USA: North Carolina... | reverse complement strand
GTTGAAAGTGAACGTGCTATATACAACAACATTGACTTTCCTGTGTTCGTCTACAGCACTGATGCTATCCTTGAGCGCATTGCTGCGTTTCTCGGCAAGACCTACAATGACGTTTTTGAACAGCACATCAAAAGCGCTACAGCAGAGGCTGACATCGATCTCGCTTATGCTATCAAGAAGCGTCAAGACATCATCTGGGACCAAACCAATCTTGGTGTTGGTAAGCGCCGTAAGATCATCAATCGTATGAAGCAAGCTGGTTATCAAGTTCGCGGTGTGTGTATCGTTCCTCCTGAGGCAGGTTGGCTCGATGACCAGAAAGTTTGGGCACACCGTCTTGCGAACCGCCCTGGCAAAACTATCCCACAAAATATATTGACAAATATGTTTGAAGGGTTTACAATACCAACTGTAGCAGAAGGATTCGACATGATTACCTTCTATAACATGCACGGTTCCTTGCTTGGCGTCGACTATGGAGAAGAACAATGAGTAGAGACATATGGTTGATTAGCGACACACATTTTAACCACGCTAATATCCTCAAGTTCACCGACTCAAAAACAGGAAATCCAGTCCGTCCAGGCTTTGATGACGTGAATCATATGAACGAATTTATGATTGAACGCTGGAATAATGTTGTTAAGCCTGGTGATATTGTATATCATCTAGGCGATGTGGTAATGGGTGATAAGCAATGGATGAATACGCACTTCAATCGATTGAATGGTAGCAAACGTCTTATTGTGGGTAACCATGATGATATTAAATTTCTGTGCAGCGGTGGGTGGTTCAAAAAGGTAAGTATGTGGCGTCAATTTAAAGAGTATAATTTGTTGCTTAGTCATGTGCCTCTTCATCCAATGTCTGCTTCACGAGGTCGGACTGATCAAGCATACGAAATGGTAAATGTGCATGGACATATTCATCAAAATGCATCACCGCCGGGTGCTTACATTAATATGAGTGTCGAGGCTATCAACTATACACCGCAAAATATAGAAGATGTTGCTGAAAAGGCAAAAAAGATGATTGAAAGCTCAAAATAACTGTTTACAAACTACGATAATTGTATATAATAAACTATATGAAAAGAATCAGAAAGGATTATATCATGAACGACGGACTAAAAATTACTGGAATTGCTGTTGCGGCAGTAGTAGGCCTCGGTTTGCTTACCTGGGGAGGCATCTATGTGAATGGCTTCTTCAATGCTGCACGTGAAGCACAACGAACAAATGTTCTTAAAGAGTCACAAGCATATACAGACGGTATGCGCACTCAGTTGAATAACTTGTATCTCGAATATCAAAAAGCAGACAATGCTGGTAAGATGGGTATTGCAAATGCAACACGTGACATCTTTGCTGCTGTAGATACTACTGACTATCCAGCATACCTTCAAACATTCCTAACTCAAGTCGGAGCACGATAATATGAAAAAGATTCTACTCACAACCGTTGTAGCACTTGGTCTTGCTACTCCTGCTATGGCTTTCTGGGGTACTGCTCCAGCTCCGAGCTCGGATGAAAGCACTGCTCAACAAATGGAAAAGTTGCTTAAAGAAGGTGAACGCCAAACTGGTCTTCCAGCGATTACGAACTTCACTGAGAAGCGTATGGTGAAGTGGCTGTATGAACTTCGCGATCAGCCAAACTATCGCACTTACACTTACATCGTTACTATGAATGGTCAATTGATCAAGATCTGTGATAGTGTCGGCTACGGTATCAACGCTTCTATCCAATATAGCAACCCAGAAAAGCAGGTTCCTATGGACCTAGGCCAATACACGGGTGAAGGTGTTATGCCTCAAGCAGAACCGAACGGTCTGTTTATGCCCGAGGGTCTTGCTGCAACATACGTGATGTGTGTTGATGGTGAAAATGATGATGTGAAAGCGGTTTATATCGAACCGGAAATCATCGTTAGCCCGATCGAACTCGACTACGTCAACAAACAATAATAGGAGATTTATATAATGGCTGGTCTTATCTTTGGTATCCTGATTGTTGTAGGTGCTGTCGTACTTCGAATGATTCCGTTTCCTCAGGAAATCAAAATTGTTCGAACAATTGGATCTACTGCAGCTTTTGTAGTTGGTCTACTCTTCGCTGGTCTTGGAGCTGTTGGATACAATGACGCTGGTTATTGTCAGCACGTTCGTACCATCTTTGGTAATGAAACCTCTACTTGTGAAACTGGCTGGTATTTTGCTGGTTGGGGCACTAGCACTCAGTGGCCACACTATATCACTGTAGCAAATACTATTGATGCAACAGGAGAAAGTTCTTCAACTGCATTTCAAGGTTCTATCATGGTTCCGTATCGAGTACGTCTTGCCGATAACTGGACTGGTGACGTAACACAAACCACTCGTTTTGGCATTCCACAAGATGAAGCTCAATTCATCAAAATGGCACGAGACTTTCGTAGCCCAGAACGTCTAATCAATACCACTCTTAAGCCTGCAGTAACCGCAAGTATTGACTCTGTAGCTAACATGTTTACTATGGAAGAATACTACGCCGGTGGTAAGCGTGATACATTTAAGAGCGAATTTGCAAATGCTGTAGAACAGGGTCGTGCCCAAGTTCGTCAAGTACGACTCAATCAAGCTGGAGGTATCGTTCCAAGCCGCGCTGCTGCAAGCAATAGCGATGTAACTGCAAACACTGCTGAAGTTGGTGATACAGATGTTCGTAGTGTCGTAATCGAAAAACTTACTGATGCTGCTGGCAACGATATGCGTATTCCTCACGCCTTCATGGATTATGGCGTTACTGTAGCAAGTGCTATCCTTGAAAACGTTGATCCTGATGATGAATATGAACGTCAGATTGGTGAACGTAAAAGTGCTGCGAGCCGTCGTGTTGTTGCCCGTGAACAGCGTCTAGAACAGGAAGAACAGCGTCTACTTGCTATCCAAGAGGGTGATACTAACATTGCTCGTCGTCAAGCTGCGGCTCAGGTGGAACAAATCCAGCAAACTACTGAAGCAGAAACACAAAAGAAACTGGCTCTGATTGCTGCAGAACGCGTTCGTGAAGAAGCACGTATTGCACAAGAAACCGCTGGAATTAATCTTGAACGAGCACGAATTGATGCTGAAAGCGTTACAGTTGCTGCTGATGCTGAAGCCTACGCTAAGGAAGCTATCCTTACAGCTGACGGTGCTCTTCAACAAAAGCTTGATGCTTGGGTTAAAGCACAGAGTGTATGGGCTGATGCTGCAAGTAAGATCAATGTACCATCCACGGTATTTAACAACGGTGGTTCAGAAGGTGTAGCTGGTAACGCTCTTGGTACTGTAGATCAATTCATGCAAATGATGATGGTTAAAACTGCGCGTGATCTTCAGGTTGACCCAACTATCACTAAGTGATCCTAGAAAAAAATTAGAGAAAGGTGGCTTCGGTTACCTTTCTATTGACATTTCTTAAGAATCAGTATATACTATACATATAGCAATAAAGGAAACAAAATGTCTAAAATTCGTCAAGACTTCAGAGTTTATGAAGAAAAAAATACGTACGGAAAAACTTTTTGGCGCGTAAAGACTGGTGGTAGCAAGGGTGATGTAGTAACGAGCTGCACCACAAAAGAACAAGGCGATTATATTGCTTCAAAACTTAATGAAGACCCATGGTTTTTGAACCGCGGAGATACTCGAGCAGAACGAAATAAAGTTGTTCGTTCATAACAAATAAGGTTGACATTCGTTTTGAAACGGTTTATACTGATTCTATAAGGAATGAAAGGAAGTAAAATGACTGCTCGTAAAGAAAATGGTATCTACGTAGTTCGTGAAACTATGGAAGTAAATCGTTATGAGTTTGATGGAACCGCTGACGAGTTGAAAGCTAACATCGACTTGATCGTTGAGAAAGCTCGTGCCAAAGGTATGGTCGGTGAAGGTCGATTTGATTTTGATTTAGAGCGTGGCTATTATGGTGACGACTATGAATTGAAAGTTACTTACGACTTCGATCGCGTAGAGAACGAAAAAGAAAAAGCTAAGCGTGAAGACGCTGAAGTTAAGATGAAAGAAGCCGCTGCTGCTAAGCGTAAGGCTGCGGCCGAAGCTCGTAAGTTGAAGAAAGATGCTGAGTATGATGAGTACTTGCGCTTGAAAGAAAAGTTTAAAGAGGTCTAATATGACTGTACTGCAAAACCTTCGTTCTCGTTACTTCGATATGAATCTTCATACCGCTTGGGTAGATGAGGACGAAGGTGTTGCAACTTTTCCTTTGTGGAACCTCTCTGGTCAACTTGTTGGTTATCAGCAATATAGACCATCAGCTACTAAGAAGAAAGACAACCATCCTAAGATGAGCCGATACTTTACGTATCGTAAGAACAAAGTAGTTGGTGTGTGGGGTCTTGAATCTTGGAATCTGTCGAATACACTATTTGTAACTGAAGGAACATTCGATGCATGCAGACTTACTTCTAGCGGCTTTAGTGCTGTCGCTCTTCTTTCTAACGATATTGACGCTTCTACGAGAAAGTGGATATTCGCTGTTAAAAAGCATAGGCCTGTCGTTTCTATATGTGACAACGATGCTGCTGGCCTTAGGCTTGCTAAGCATGGTCATCTTTCACATGTAGTAGAGAGTGGCGACCTTGGCGACGCGTCTGATGAATATGTGGCTAACCTCATAAAGGAATATGCGTGATGTGGGAAGTAAGAGCTCAGATGAATAAACCAAACAAAGAGAATCCTTCTGGTGAACTGGAATGGAGTGCAGTCTTTGTAGATACTCAGGAAGAAGCTGAAGCGTGGTGGAAGACAAGGACTAGCTTTAACACTAAAGGTACTGTGCACACTATGTTTAATCCTCAAAAAGAGGTTGTTCGAGTAAAATTTAGTTGACATTTGTTATGAAATGGTTTATACTGATTCTATAAGGTAAGGAATCTAACATGCAATACACTTTCCCTGAAATCCGCACTATCTCTGACGTCCTTCCGCATATTGAAGGTCGTGAAGAGTTCATCGTAGCAGAACGTGAAGGCTATACTGTTATCAACTATGTTGTGGCAATGGCTGATACGTTTGAGATGACTGGTCCTGACGACATTAGTGGTGCTATGCGCCGTGAGTGCCGTGGATTGATCTTTGATCGTGATGGCAACCTTATGAGCCGCCCGTTCCACAAGTTCTTCAATGTGAACGAACGTGCTGAGACTCAGACTCACGAGATTGATATGTCGCAGCCTCACGTAATCATGGAAAAGATGGATGGTTCGATGATTCGTCCTATCCTTATCGATGGTTACTTGCGTCTTGCTACGAAAATGGGTGTGACTAACGTTGCGATGCAGGCAGAAGAATGGCTAGCAAAGCACACTCACACTGAGCATTTGAAGCAGTGGTTGCGTTGGTGTATAGGTACTGGTGTTACTCCTATCTTTGAGTGGGTAAGCCCGTTTAACCAGATTGTGTTAGCATATGAAGAAGCTGACCTTGTGCTTCTTGCGATGCGTGATAACGAAACTGGCGAGTATCATATGCCTGACACTTGTCCGTTTAACACTGTTACTACTTACGGTTCGATGGACGGAAACATTCTCGAATACATCGACCGTCAGCGTGGCAAAGAAGGTCGTGAAGGCGATATCATTCGTTTTGCGGATGGTCATATGCTAAAAGTCAAGAACGATTGGTATGTGCGTATCCATAAGACGATTGATCGTATTGTGTTTGACCGTAACATTGTAAACTTGATCATTAATGAAGAAGTTGACGATGTTATACCGATGTTGCCTGTTGTTCAAGCTAACCGTGTTCGCAACTTTGAAACTCGTTTCTGGGACGCTTTCAAGAGCACTGAAGACGCTCTTATGCTGTTGTATCTTGAGGCAAAGAATGACTACGGCAACGACCGTAAGCGTATTGCTCTAGAGATGGTGCCTACTTTGCAAAACAAAGAAGACGCTGCTTTCATCTTCCGTATGCTTGATGGTAGCAACATTCGTGACTTGCTGTTAGACCACGTTCGCAAGAACATTAGTTCTAACACTAAGTGGGATGTTTGCGCAAAATGGATGGGAATGTGTTGACATTTTCTTCTACCTATTATATAATTGTCTCATAAGGAGAATCATTATGAACATTAATCACAGACCGCTCTTTGACACAAAAAGAGTATGCGAACTCTATTCAGCAAAGGATGGTGTTCCTGTAACATACGTGTGCACCACAGCTCTTGGCGGTGAAGCTCAGGCGATGGACGTTTTTTATCGTGAGACCCCTCATCCTGAGTTTGGTAACCGTTACTTTGGGTTGTATCGTAATCAACATTTTGCGGCTGATGGCACAGTAATGATCACTAACGCAGATAAGATCGAGGACCTTACATTTGACATGATCAAAGTAAACGGTCAGTGGCACTACAGCCAGCATCGTCATGACTTCCATAGCGTTGGTGACGTTGCTATCGATGGTGGCCGCGCATACGTAAAGTTGGTTGGGAATATTAACGTCCCACGTGCTTCTATGAAGGTCGTGAACGGTGAATTCTTTTGGTTCGAGGATGTTGAAGATGAGTAAGGAGTTCTGGCAAGGGTTTCGTGACGGGTATATTAAAGGTAGTATCGTAGGCTTACCCCTTGCCTTTGGGCTGATTGTTGGATGGGCGTTTGCTATGTATTTTCATACATATGAGGAATGCAAGCGCATGTATGATACTCCTGAAGATATTATGGAGTGTGTTTGGATCAAAGAGAACACAGAATGACCAATGTATTCGTATTTGGTTCTAATCGTGCTGGAAGACACGGTGCTGGTGCTGCTCTATATGCTAAACAACACTATGGGGCCGAGTACGGTGTTGGAGCTGGACGTACTGGTAACGCATATGCCATCCCAACGAAGGATCATGCATTGGACGTTCTCGCTCTAGTAAGTATCAGCAAGTTCATACGAGAATTTGTTCAATACGCACGAGAGAATACTGATGATACCTTTCTACTTACTCCCATCGGAACTGGTCTGGCAGGATACGATAAGACTGAGATCTTTCAGTTGATTCGTAACTGTGCGCCGCTTCCTTCTAACGTCGTATTCACAAAGGAGTGGTTTAATGTTTAGTGGAGCTGATTTTGGTGTAGCACTTCAAGGACTATTCTACGCGTTTTTTATTGCGATTGCTGCAGCTGTTCTTCTTGCTTTATATGTTTTCTGGCAAACATTTTTCGCGTTGACACCTTGGGATGTATGTGTTAAGATGGAAACAGATGCAGCAAAGGTTCAATGCATGGAGGCACATTATGAGTGATCCCTTTGGCGAATGTACTTGCGAAGCACGATACACTATTGAACCGCACGGAGATGGCTATGCTCTCTACTACGGCCGTTGCTTTCACCGTCACGGTTACAACCTGATCAATATGGTTGAACCAGCGTGGAACTTTGAGCCACGCCATGTCGAAAAACTGATCAATCTCGGTAACGCTGAGTATCAAAAGAATTCTAACGGAGGACATGTAGCAGAATGAACTGGGAACAATGGCTGGCAACATATCAATACGATGTTGACTTTGGTGACGATACCATCGACCTAATGCAACAAGCTTATGTTGCTGGTCTTAGAATGGCTCATGACTTACTTGATAATGCGGAACCAGAAGACTTTCATTGGTGTCGCCATGAAATTGAAAACCTAATAAAGGAAAGCGAATGAAACTAGTTGAAAATATCAAAGCAGTTGCTACTGGCAATCGAAGACATATTGAGGAGCCACTTCACAAGATTGCGTATGGAGCTAAGCCAGATGATATTTACAATGTTAATTTTGCAAGAGAGTATTCTATTGTTGTGACTGTCGGTGCGAATCGGTGGATAAGTGAAGATGCTTTAAGAGCGTCTGGCGGTAAAGTTATCGAATACGCTGTAGATGAAATGAAACACGCCATACTTGAACATGTGTATGGTGAGTTTTATAGAGACTTGCGTGATCTGCAATTTGAATTGCGTAACGAATCGAATTATAGGGAAAGTCCTTCGCTAAAAAAACTTGAAACAATTATGGAGAAAATTACACTATGAGCAATAAGTTGAAATGGGCGGAAGCCGAACTTAAACTGGCTGGATATGACATCAATGATCCAGAAGATGGGCCCAATCGTTGGCTCGCAGAAGGAACTCTCGAGCTACTGAAAGTGTTCTCAGAACAAGGTCATAGTGGTATGTCTGCACCATATGCTGTTGCTCTATTTGAGAAACTTGCTATGTGGAAACCTATCGCTCCTCTGACTGGTGAAGATGACGAGTGGATGGAAGTTGATACTGATGTATGGCAGAACAAACGTAACAGCACAGTGTTCAAGGGAGAAGATGGTCGACCATACTGGATCGATGGTCGAGTGTTCTGGGAATGGTATTCAGCCCCTGATATTGATGATGGTAAACCATATAAGCGCTGTTATACTGGTCGTGAAAGCCGAGTGACTATTGAGTTTCCGTGGACACAACCTGATATTCCTGAATATGTCTTTGTGCCAACAGAACAATTTCCAAATGAGGTGATCCAATGACACAAACAGCCGCGGTCATTACCTTAGCTTTTAACGTGGGTGTTATGTTAGGAATTGGCGTAGCAACAGCTCAATGGAGTCTTATTATTGGTGGATCAATAATGTTGTTCGTAGTCTTGTATTATTACCACAATTTCGTAAAACATGAGGAAAAAGAATGAGCAGCAATGTAATGAGCGTAGGGATCATGGCTCCCTTGAACCATAAGTTAACCGATGAAGAGAGAGACGAATGGAGTGAGATCCTTTATGATCAAGGAAGCTCTGTGAATTTCAATTATGAAGGAACTATGGCGTACACCGATAAAGGTGGTGACGAGTATGGAATTCATTTTGGCGAGATGACTGATTTTGATCCGTCGCAGTTTGATGATCTGAAGCAGTTTGGTCTGTCCATCATTGCGGAACAAGCTCGTCCGTATCGTGAGTATTGGTACAACGGTGCAGACTCGGATCACGATATGATGGAACTCGAAGATTTTCTTGTGAGAACAAAACAAAGCGGTTGACATTCGTTTAGAATCAGTATATATTGATAATAGGAAAACAAAGGAATCTTACTATGACTGATCGTGTTTTTGAAGATGCTCGCAGCTGGGAAGTTTCAGGCGGTGGTCGTTTTGTTGAGGTCTATATGTTTGAAGCTGGTGATGTGATGATCACTGCAAACGAAGACGCAGGTTGGGATAGTCAACGAGCCAGCTTCACTATGACTCGTGAAGAAGCAACTCTGATGAAAGAATTCCTGATCAAGCAAGGATACTGAGATGACTAAAGAACAACTTATCGAACTATTGAATGGAAACCTGTGGGTCTCAGGTCAAACCACCGAGTCGCATACTGTAATGGGTGTTGAACGTGCCGCCGAGAAAATCGCAACCAAGTTCTTTTTGATGGAAGAAGAAATCAAACGACTACAGGAACAGAACAGTGATATGGGCTGGCGGCTGAACCCAGATCGCATGGGTGGACAGTTCACAGAAGAAGAGAAGAGTTGGGATCGATGGCTATGACCTTTACTTACGATGAAGATATGATGGCTGATTGTCTTAGAGCAAATGGTTGGTCTGAAAGGTGGGCAGAAGGAAACTGGGCACCTGATAACATTCAATCTGACTATTGTGGATTTGATTTGAAAGAAGCATTTTCCATGCTTCTAACATCAAAAAATCTATATGGCGAACAATGGGAAAAAATGTGGAAATGACCTTTGATCGTAACTGGCTTGAAGATAAAGTAGAACCTGTTGCTCGTATGTTGGCAGCAGAGAAGATGGGTTTGGTAAAAGACAAACTCGGAGAAAATCAACCATATGAACTTTGGAGTCAGTGCATTCCAGAGGCTCGTAAATTTTTGGGATTAGAATGAATGAGTTCCGAGTCCTCGTTTGCGGCGGAAGAGACTATGGAACAAAAGTCGTTGACGATCAACGAATCATTGATAGAAGACAAGTCGATAGACTTAGAAGAGTACTTGACGCAGTACATGAAGGAGCGAGGGCTGCAGGAAAAGTTCTGGTCATCATTCACGGAAACGCACGAGGGGCGGATCTTCTTGCAGATCAATACGCAAGAGAGAAATCGCTTAAAGTTCTATCATTTCCTGCAGACTGGAGAAATCATGGACGATCTGCAGGACCCATTCGCAACAGATTAATGTTGACAAATGGACAACCACATGTTATTATAGCATTTAAAGGCGGTAATGGTACGGCTGATATGATTCGACAAGGTAAGAAAGCTGGTGTTCCAGTATATGAGGTGAAAGAATGAAAGCTTGGATACAGACAACGCCAGATTTTGAATATGAAGTTATTGATGTCTATCTAGTCATCAAGTCTATAGATAAACTCATAAGTCTTGCTGGATTCGATGATAACGAATGGCAAGATGCAGTTAGATTTGCGGAAGAAGTAGCCTCGGCACTCGGCATCGAATATATAGGTGAAGTCGGCGAGGCAAATCACGAATTGGAATTGAGTGAAGAATGAAACAGTATCCTTGGAAGTTCAAACTCAAATGGAATGGCATTGAATGGTGGCAGTCTGAGAAAACACTTGAGACCGGTGAGTACTTCTACTACTTCTATTGGTTCGACTGGATTGAAAAGAAAGAGAATCGCTTTCTTGGATATGAATATATGTATTATGATGGACCTCATGTATCACTGTGTTTTTGGTGGGTGTGTATGACTTGGTCAACTCCGTGGACAAAGGTGAAAAAATGAAATTAGTATTAGGATACATCGCTACGTTTCTGCTTGTGGCTTTTGTTGTAGCATCTATTTTTTATGGAACTTTTATATTAACTATACTGTCTACGTCATTTGTAACATGGACTCTTCCATCCGTGGGTGTTGATTGGCTGGTCGCTTTAAGGGCTGGCGTGTTGATTGGAACCCTTGTTGGAGTGTGGTTTATTTGTAGAAAAGAAGGCCAAGATTTTGCAAGGGATATCGTTAATGACTTTTTGTCCAAAAATAATTAAGTTGATAAAATGAAAACAAAAACATATAACAAACTTCAACGTATAATATTACCATTGGTGGGTATATTAATGTTCGTTGGTACAATTTTTATGCTAATATATTAATGAATTGGAGAATAAATGAAAATAAATAGCAAAATATCGTGTATTGTCTGTTCAAAAGAACTTGACAATCTTGAATATGAAATGCGCGACAGCAAAAAAGTAGAGGTTCATCCTATGAATGGACTTCATTTTCGTACATATGGTCATTACGGGTCAGTGATATTTGATCCGATGGGAACAGGCGAAAGTTTGGATATCGCAATTTGTGATTTGTGCGTTATGAAAAACTTGGATAAAGTACGAGGAACAGGCAAACAAAATCTTGAAAATAACGTTGATATTTTGATTGATGCATGTGAAAGGCGCGGATAATGAAACCAGTAGTGAACGGCAGAGCAAGCATCTGTACCTGGGAACTAGAATTCTACTTCCGTGACAATACTCAAATCCGTGAGTTTGTGAAACTGTTAATGGAAGACGAGATAGATTTTGATTTTGAGTATGAAAAAGTTCTTGACGAAACTAGTGAACTACACTATATTACAGTTAAGGGCAGTTGGGCAAACAATCTTGTCCGTGTAGCAGAAATGGCAAAGAAGGTAGACTATAAATATGGTTAAACTTTTTATTGATTGCGAGTTCAACGAGTTCGGAGGCGACCTCATCTCGATGGCTCTCGTTGCAGACGACGGCCAGGAGTTTTACGAGGTGCTGAACCTTGAGAATGATTGGAAGTATGGCTCTTGGGTATTCGCAAATGTTGTACCATGGTTGAACAAAGACCCGATTACTAAACAGCTTTTTCAGCAAAAGCTCTGGCAGTTCATCAATCAATGGAAAGAAGTTCATATCATTGCTGACTGGCCCGATGATATTAAATACTTCTGTATGAGCCTTATCACTGGCCCCGGAATGGCAATCAATACACCTTTGAATATGACTATGCAGATCGACCGTGAACTGACTACTGAGTCAAGTGCTATCCTACATAATGCGCTTGAAGATGCTCGTGCAATCAAACGTTCTTGGCGTAAGCGTGAAAAAGAAAAATATGGATATGGAGTGAAGGAATGAAACTGACTGTGACTGAAATCGCTGTTCATAAAGAAACCGAGAGTCCTATCTTTGGTGAACTTGTGACTCACGTTAAGCTTGATGACGAAGCCGGTGGTACATTTATTAAGCTCGCTCAAAACAGTGATACTGGGTATAATGAGATCCGCCTCGACTTCAACGAGATCGAGTATATTCTCAAGGCTATCGAGATGTTGAAAGAAGGTAATACTGATGTTTAATCACGAAAAACTCAAAGTAGGTGACAAGTTTTATTCTGTGAAGGAACGCAATCAATCGTTTCATCGCAAGAAGATTTATAAAGAGATTGATGGCGTAGACTGGTTCAAGTATGACGTGCCTCTTCGCACCTATGAGATTGTGACTTGGGATGTTCTTGGAATTCTTCGCAAGGAACTTGAAGGTAAATGGCAGCACGATCCAGACGGCGCCACCCTAATGACTGAATACTATGTTCGTTATACGGATGCAACTCATGTGGGAAATACAGCGAAGTATTTTGATTGCGATAATAATCATTATTTTGTTGACAAAGACGAAGCAATGGTATATCTTAAATTAAAGGAACTCGAAGCAAAGGAGCTCGATAAGACATGATTTTTGGCTGGTTTAAACCTCGCAAACTACAAGAGCCCAAACCTATGTGGGAATACGCTGAAGAACCATACTACGATAAGGAGCATCGCGAAACAATGCAAATTATCGAAGACATTCTCGCAAAGCTCGATGAAATCAAACTGTTAGTTGATGAGATAAAAAATGAAGATAAATAGTCCAGTAGAACAAATAGCTGAACTTGCTCCTCAAGCAAAAATTGAAATGCTTGAAGACGAGATTAAAAAGCTTCATAAGGCTCTTGACATCTATGAGCGCGAGCGCGAGCGCTTCAAGCACAACTATCCTGAAATTACGGGAGCATATTTCCTTGCAGGAGGTCATGGTGAAGCAGATGATAACATGCTTCCACAGTTTGTAAGGATCGTTCCAGCTTATGGCTGTGGTTGGGAACAACTATATGAAAAAACTGATCGCACTATTACTTACGAGGGATCTTGATGAAGTTCAGTAAATATGATACGGAAAGTGGTACAAAAATCGAAGTAGAAGTACACAATCATTCTACTCTTGATGAGGTCCTCGACGAGTTTCAGAACTTCCTTCGTGGATGTGGTTACGTAATTGAATATAATAAATGTTTAGTATTGGATGATATGGATGAGTGATATGAAAGCAGAAAAGCCAGCGACTGGAGTTCTAAAACAAGGAGACTACGGTGATTCAATGTGGTACTACATTCAATGCGATTGTATGAGCGAAGATTGTACTCATGTTGTAGAAGTAGAAGCAGACGATATTCATGTTCAAGTGCATCTATATTCAAATCATCATAGCAAGTGGTGGAACAGAAACCGCTGGAAACAAATCTGGCAGATCCTCACTCAAGGTTATGCAGAAATGGAGACTACTATTGTGATGAATGAACAAACTGCTTTGAACTATTCACAAGCGCTTAATAGCGCATGTAAAGACGTAAAAAAGTTTCGCGACGAACGAAAGGCAAAATCATGAGTACTACAATTAATGAAAAACTCGAAACAATTATTGAAATGATTGATCGGATGAACAAAAAGCTTGATCGGCTCGAGCGGTCAGTTGGTACACAAACAAATCCCTTTGTTTATCCAGGAGATAACACTCCACAGCCAGATATGGACTTTCATGCTAGCACTACTTGCTCTAAGTGCGGATTGGTATTTGAAGGTACGACTTCTTATTATTGTCCACAAAATGACTGTCCAACTTTTATGAAAGTAACCTAAGATGCGCATTTATATCGGGCCATATACTGGTCGCTATATCAGTAAAGTACATAATCGCTATATGGATAGAAAATATTCCGATGGTCTTTGGCCTAGATATGCTGAAGAACATGACGCTCCAGTTGATGAGAGGGCCATAGAAGCACTTGAAGATGCTTTACAATGGGTATATAATCAAACAATCAACCGATACCTAGACCGTAAAAAACGCAAGATCAATGTAAAAATTGACCGATATGATACTTGGTCGATGGATCATACTCTTTCTCATATCGTTGTCCCTATGCTTAAACAGCTCCACAAAACAAAACATGGAGCGCCGTGGGTCGATGATGAGGATGTACCAGAAGAGATCCGTAGCACCAGTGCGCCTCCAAAAGAGAACGAATGGGACACGGATGACAACCATCACAAACGTTGGGACTGGGTTCTCGACGAAATGATCTGGGCTTTTGAACAAAAGACTCGTGATGATTGGCAGGGTGACTACTACAAGTATGAAGACGATCCTACTAATACTGAAGGTCTTGGTCTAGGACTAAAACTGGTTTGGGAAGATCGCGAAGGTAGTAAAGCACACCAAAAACGTATGAGCAATGGTTTTCGGTTATTCGGGAAATATTTTGAGAGTTTGTGGGACTAATGTTTACTATTGAAATGGAACACGACGAAACCATTGTTACTATTCTCGACAATCACGATTATTATGAAGATGTTCAATTTGCAATTTTTGATGATATAGTGTATATTCGCCAATGGAATGATGAACTTGAGCAATTTGAAACTATAGCGTTATCACCAGAAATGTTCGACGAGTTTAGTAAAGCGCTCGACTTACCCGTTGGAGCATATCAAATAAAGTAGTTGACATTTAGTTCTAAGTGGTATATAATTCTATTATGATAACAAATGAGGTACACATGAAAGTGATTCACAAAACTCCCGAGCTTTACAAGCGTGACACGAACGGTAACGTTCGCATTTGGTGGGCTGAAGCTGGTACAGATGGTAAGACTTGGTCATGGCGTGCAAATTCTGGCGTCAAAGAAGGTAAAATTGTAGAGTCTGGTTGGAAAGCAGTTAGGCAAAAGAACGTCGGACGTTCGAATGAGACTTCACTTGAAGAACAAGCTATTGCAGAGATGACTGCAGAGTTTGACAAGAAATCAGAACGTGAGTATTTTCCTGAAATTTCAAACGTAGACACATATGAAAAGTTCAAACCTATGCTTGCAGGTGGATATGAACACCACGAGTTTGATTTTGCAACTAATACTTATTTTGCTCAACCTAAGCTTGACGGTATTCGGTGTATTGCAAAGGCCGATGGTCTTTGGACTCGTGCTGGTAAGGAAATTGTAAGTTGCCCTCATATCTTTGAATATCTCCAACCGTTCTTTGCAAAGTATCCTCAAGCGGTACTTGACGGCGAACTCTACAATCACTCGCTCAAAGATGACTTCAATAAAATCACTTCATTGGTTCGTAAGACGAAGCCAAAACCCGAAGACATCAAAGAGTGTGCTGAACTCGTTCAGTATCACGTATATGATTGTTATAATAAGGATCTTTTTGAGGATCGTTATAACTTCATCTACGATCAAGGCTTTAGTTTTCCACTTGTAATTGTCAAAACACAAATTGTAAATAGTAATGAAGAAATCGATGCACTGTATGGTCAGTACCTCGAAGACGGTTATGAAGGTCAAATGATTCGTCTCAACACTCCGTATGAAAACAAGCGTTCGAAGTATTTGCTAAAGCGTAAAGAGTTTTTGACTGACGAGTTTGTAGTTTCTTCAGTGGAAGAAGGTAAAGGTAACTGGGCTGGTTATATCAAGCGTTTTGTTCTCGAACTCCCTGACGGCCGCACATTTGGTGCAGGTGTTCGAGGTAATCAAGAAGTTATGAAACAACTTTTTGAAGCAAAAGAAAAACCAACGTGGGTTACTCTTCGTTACTTTACGCCAACACCCGATGGCGTTCCTCGTTTTCCAGTTGTTATTGACTGGGGTATCGGTAATCGCGAAGACTAAGGAGAAACAATATGATTTTACGTATCTTTCACAATGAATTCGATCTTCCGGTAAATGTTTTGATTTGGTGTTTCCTATCAACATTTTACCCTTCGATCTTTTTTGCACTCTATGCTTCCAATTAACTGAAAGGACTCAATATGTCAAATAAATATGCTATAGTTACTGCAGTATCGTCCTATCGTATGCGGTACGCAATACCAATGGAAGATTTACAAAATCTTAACAAAGATGCTAAAGTTGAACTCGAATGGGCTGCTGATGCTGTTACTTGTGAAGAGGTTGAGGAGTTTTCCCAGGAATGGCTAGGAGAACAAATTATTGACGTTCAAGAATTTGATGAAGAGCAGCTGCTTAAACTCTTCGATAAGGATAATGACTATCTCAAAACTTGGTCAAAAGATCAAAAAATTAATCACATCAAAAACTGGGTCGCGCCTCGTTAAGTATATAGAAAGGCTTGGAATTGCCCTTTCCGTTCTACTGAACGTATTGTTAGGCGGTCCAAGCAATCAAACATTTAGCGCAAGAAACTGGGGTTGGAAGATACGAGGGTATCCCAACCTCGTTTGGCTTATAGATTGGGGTGCTAGTTGGTACGAGCAAAATCATTGTGAGCAAAGTTGGGACTTTTGGTTTAACATCGTAAAAAAATATGGAGAAACAAGATATGAATACAACAATCAAGATTTACGGAAAGACTAATTGCCCTTGGTGCGACAGAGCTAAAGACTTAGCTTCGCGTTATGGTTTTAAATATGAATATTTTGATATCGGCCGTAAGCAATATTATGACGAGCTCAAAGAAGCTGTTCCAGATCTTAAAAGTGTGCCTCAAATTTTTTGGTATGATCGTCATATCGGAGGCTATAATGAACTTGTGAGCGAAATTGAAAACACCATCGGTGGCTTTGGCGATCAACTTTTTTAGTTGACATTTGTTCCGAATCAGTATAGTATCATAATATAAGAAGGAGATCTTAAATGGCTAAAGTAGAACTAGACATCGCTGCAGATATGGAACTTGGCGAGTTTCTTGACATGTGCGATGATTACGATCTTGAATTCAAAGTGATTGAAACCCGCGGGCCTGGCGGCGGCAATCCTGTCATTGAATTTATTGGCGACGACGCCTCCATTCGTCGTTTTATGACCGATAACGACTACGATGTTGAAGACGATTATTGAGGATATAACCATGCTCGATAAAAACACATATGCAGAAACTATCATTGGTATGATGAAAGACTATAATATTACCATGTTCGATGCTCTTTTGTGGGACTTTGAGTCTTATCCTTTTGTTTTTGGAAATGCAGAAAATGTGTTCAAAAATAAAGGCGCAGCAATTTTGGAGTCAACATTTCGTAAATATTTGTCTTTTAATGGCATTACAGAACAAGGAGACAAAGACTTTTATGCGGGTATCTTCATGGGTCGTGAAAAAAATATGGAGTTGAGAAATGCCCAAGCGCGATCTAAATAAATCGCAAAGACTGGACATAGCTAAAAAAGAACACGAAAAATGGCTTGCATCTATGGGTTATAAAGGAGGCAAATCTCTTCGTGGAAAGCATGGCAGACGTATCGGTATATACTCGCTGCCTAACCTACGAGAAGGTCTAATACCGATGCCTGCAACTTCAGATCAAGTGGCTGGTAATGGAAATAAAAAAGAATCTCAAAAGTATACTGGTAGCCTAATCAAGGGTATTGCCACTACGCACAAATCAAATCTTATACCAATCACCAGTCGCGAACAAGCAATTCAAGCCTCTCAGATGCGGAGAAACTGATAAATACCTCTATTAGCGTAGGGGTATTTTTATGTGGCTATACAATGGCGTAGAGTTTACGAGTGATATGATTGAAGACTATGTTGGCTTCGTTTATATCATCACAAACAAGACAAACGAAAAGAAGTATGTGGGTAAGAAAATTCTCAAGTCTACTAGAAAGCTTCCTCCACTCAAAGGAAAAACAAGGCGTAGAACAAAAGTTTCAGAGTCTGACTGGAAAGACTATTTTGGTTCTTCAGATGAAGTAAAGACTCTTGTAGAAGAAACTGGACGAGACAATTTTGAACGAGAAATACTACATCTATGCAAGTCTAAAGGCGAAATGGGATACTTGGAATTGAAGGAGCAAATTGATCGTGAAGTGCTTCTTCGAGACGACTTTTACAATGGCATTGTGAGTTGTAAAATTCACCGAAACCACGTAAAAAGTCTAAAAAAGAGTTGACATTTATACTAGCTTGTGATAATATGTAATTATAGAATCATGGAGATACAAATGCTGATCAAACGTAAAAGTGTAATCACTGGTGTAGTACGTACTTATGACATTCCAGTAAACCCTGATGATCTTATTGCTTGGGAAAAAGGTTTAGGTAGTGTACAGGATATCATGCCTTATCTGAACGACAAGGACCGTGAATTCATTTTGTCTGGCATTACTCCTGAAGAATGGGATAGTGCATTTTCAGAACAAATTGAAGATATCATTTTTGACAATGTGTATGATGAGGCAGCAGTTTGATCGTTATTTTTAACGGCCCTCCAGGCTCTGGAAAAGATGAAGCTGCGTCTTACTTCAAACATTTTGGATATAAACATGTAAGCTTCAAGCATGTACTTTTTAAAGAAACTGCAGATTACTTTGGAGTGTCTTGTGAGTGGTTTATGCAAGACTACGATGATAGAAAAATCAAAGAAAGACCTGAAAAAAATCTTCGCGGTTTTTCACGCAGAACAGCGTTGATACACGTTTCAGAAGAAATCATCAAGCCAGTAGAAGGATTGGATTTTTTTGGACGATGCGTAGCAGATGAGCTAGAAGAAGGTAAAGACTACGTCATTTCTGACGGTGGGTTTATTGAAGAATTAACTCCTATTATAAATAAGATTGGAACTGAAAATATTGTTTTGGTTCAGCTCACGCGAGATGGATGCGATTATTCCACAGATTCTCGTCGTTACTTTGATGGAAATTTAGTCAAAGAATATGTTTTGAATCATCAGACGCCAATCAAAAAGCAGCACGTTCTTCCTCATAAGTTTGCAATCAGCACTTATAGGATACACAATAACGGTGCAATCAAAGATTTTCATGGCGTCCTTCAAAAAATATATCAATCAGAAAAGGCACTCGATGAAACAGCAAAAGAAGGAAAAGCCGCATAGCCGTATTTTATTAGAAAATCCTTATGATCTTGAGACTGTACTTGAATCAATTACAATTGCCTCGAGAAACTCAAAAGAAATACTCTTTATGGATAAATTTATAGCGTGTATTCGTCTTGATCCTACAATCGAAACTACAGAATTAAGCTATAATATTCTAAGAGAACTTGAACTACTCAAACTTGAAAAAATATGAAAAGGAGACTATATTATGGGAAAAGGTGGTAAATCTAAAGGCGTCGTATCTGGTGGCGTTCATAGCAACGTAAGCAGCTCTACTCGGCGCTTGATGCGCGCAGGAAAAAGCGAAGGCGACAAGCTTATCGACAAGCAGAATGCTTGGCTCAAGGGTCATAATCCTTGGGTAACAATCGACAATCCAAATAAAGATGAGACTAATAAACGGCGCATTCGAGTTCGTATGAATGATCTTATGCGTGGGACTGCTAAAGATCGTGAAAAAAACTCGTACATCATGAAGTGAGATAAAAATGACATTAGATAAAGAAGACATCACGAAAAAACTTCACGAAGGTATCTGCAAGATCATCTTCACAAAGGCAAATGGTGATACTCGTATTATGCACTGCAGTTTAAATGAGTCGCTTTTACCAGAGCAAATTGATCTAGAAGAAGCAGTGCAAAAGAAAACACCAAACCCAGATGTATTAGCTGTATGGGACGTAGAAAACTCGGGATGGAGATCTTTTCGTTGGGACTCTGTAAAAGAGTTCAGCGCAGAGCATAACCTATGAGCTGCATCTACAAAGGTGAAGTAAAAAATAGTGAGCTATCTCAAAATGCTCGCGGTGGAACTGAGATGATGCGTTCGCGCATCATCGACAACGTGGATCAAAAACTTCTCAAACAGTTTGCTATTCATCTTTCAAGACCACGTGAAATGTACAGTGACGTACAAAACATTTTTTACTGTCACGATCTAGTTGGTGATCCTGAAAATCGCGTTCTTCAAGATGGCGGTTGGAAAAAGTTTGATCACTTTGTTTTTGTTTCACAATGGCAGCGTGATGCGTATATCACGTCATTTGGTATTCCATATTCTAAATGTACTGTAATCCCCAATGCTATCGAAAAAGAATATAAACCAAAGAAACGTGATACTAGTAAAATTCGTTTCATTTATCATACAACTCCGCATCGTGGTCTTGAACTTGTTTATCCGATTTTTGATGCGCTTTCAAAAGAGTTTGATAATATTCATCTCGACGTATATTCATCATTCGAAATTTATGGTTGGAAGCAAAGAGATGAACCATATAAACAGCTTTTTGAAAATGTTAAGTCGCATCCTAGCATGACTTATCACGGTACAGTCAGTAACGAAAAAGTTTTGAAAGCACTTGACGATAGTCATATCTTCATGTATCCGTGCATCTGGCAGGAAACTTCGTGCATTGCATTGGTTGAAGCTATTCGAAGCGGTCTCATTTGTATTCATCCAAATTATGGTGCTCTTCTTGAAACTGCCGGTAACGCTTCAATCTATTACGAATACACCGAAGTGGCTCAGCAACACGCTGCAGCTTGTTATAGCATAACAAGAAATGTGTTGCTGCAAATTCAAAAAGACGAAAGCTTTTTTAACAACTTTACTTTATCCGATAGGTTTGCGCTGTCAAGAAACGGAATAAATAGTTTTACTCAGAGTTGGAACAACTTATTGGAAACACTAAAAAATGGCTAACAATATTATCAAATTTCCTAAGATGAAGCTTGATTCGCCTCCTCAATCTCCTGAAGAGTTGACACAAAAACTTATTGACTATAAGACTAGTTTCGCAGAAGACATATCAGAATTTCTTTGGAGTCATGTATTATCAGAAATGGTAAGAGCTGGATGCGGCTTTGGCGAAGACTCTAAAGAGTACTATCCATCTATTATGTTACTTCACGAAGCTATCAAGTCTCTTCATTTGCAAACGAGTGGCATTCATCATCCTCTTCAAGACTTTGCTGCAGAGTTTATCGATCTTGAAGACGAAGAGGATGATAAAGACGATCTCGAAAATGAAGATGAAGATGAAAAAGTTGTTGACAAATCAGAAGAATGATGATATGATACTATTATATGAAATTAAGATGGAAACACTGTAATGATACTCGTAGATTATAGCCAAGTAATGTTGGCATCTCTTTTTGCAAATATCGGCAATCACCACAATATTGACATTGACGAAAATCTGATTCGTCACATGTTTTTGAATTCTCTTCGGGCAAACCGAAAGAAATTCAATGAAGAATTTGGCGAAATCGTCGTTTGCGTTGACAGTACAAATGGATGGCGCAAAGAAATCTATCCTTACTACAAGGCAAATCGTTCTAAATCTCGTGGTGAATCTGAATTAGATTGGAATGAACTATTCCGAATTATCAACATGATTCGTGAAGAACTTGAAGAATTTTTTCCCTATAAAGTACTTAAAGTAGATCGTTGCGAAGCTGACGATATCATCGGTACTATTGCTCACGAGTATGGAACTGAGCTAAATATCGGTGCCGAGCAGATACTTATTCTTTCTGGAGATAAAGACTACATTCAACTTCACACTTACGCTAACGTCAAACAATTTGATCCTGTGCGTAAAAAGTGGGTACGAAATCAAGATCCTGCAAAGTATCTCGTCGAACACGTATTGAAAGGTGACACTGGTGATGGAGTTCCAAATATCCTTTCTCCAGATAACTGCCTTGCTATTGGTGAACGACAAAAACCTATGACTGCAAAGCGCATTGAGTTGTATTCTAAAGGTCCAGAAAATATGGACGCTGAAACACTTCGTCGTTTTCACCGTAATAGAACTATGATTGACCTTTCTGAAGTACCAGAAAAATACAAACAGCAGTCTATCGAAGAGTTCAATAAAGAAAAGAAAATCAGCCGTAGCGAACTCTTTAACTACTTCATTCAGAAAAAACTCAAAAATCTAATCACTGACATACAGGACTTCTAATGCAACTCTCAATTTCAGAGATCGTAAATAAAGCAGCCGATCTCAAAAATAACCAAGAAAAAGTAAAATGGCTACGTGATAACTCTTCTGTTCCTCTTCAAACAGTTTTGCGTTATACATATGACAAAGACAACGTAGAGTTTCTCATACCAAATACGCCTCCGCCTTGGAAGAAAAATGACTATGTTGGTATTGAAGGTATGCTATACAAAGAAGCGAGACGTCTTCGTATTTTTGTAAAGGGTGGTGGATATGACAATCTCAATCAAGTAAAGCGTGAAAATCTTTTCATTAGCTTGCTTGAAGATATTAATAACGATGATGCAGAGTTGCTATGCAAAATGATTACACAGAAGCCTATTAAGGGTCTTTCAAAAAACGTAATCGAAGAAGCTTTTCCTGGTTTGATCTACAAGAAAGAAGAAAAAAATGGCTAAGTCATTCAAGAAGTTTTGCGAAGAATGGGATGATGAGTGGGGTGATGATAACGAACATCAACGAAAAGAAAGACGCATGGAAAATCGCCGTGCAAAACGACGGGAAAAAGTTCAAGAAAAACACTCAGTGTTTGAAGAACAAAATTTAGATAAAAAAGACGGTTGACATTTGTGTCGAATCAGTATAATATCATAATAGGTAAAACAAAAGGAACCTCTTATGACTAAGTATACCTTCGAAGAGCAAATTGTTTCCGATCTTCATAAAGATGCTCGCGGTTTTCGTCCTACTCAGTACTGGTGGGATCAGTGGAACCTTTGTTCTGAAGCCCAAAAGCAGACTATGTGGGACGCGCTGTGTCAAGAGTTATCTGAAGATATTGGCCGCGAACACCGTGAACAAGCTCGAGCAGCTTTTGTACTTACTCAGCGCCTAGAAAAAATGTATGAACTCGGAGCCAAAAGCGAAGTTCAAGCTCTTCAGTGGATTATGGAAGCTGAAGAGCTTAGCGACTTTGACCTTCAGTATGGCGCAGATTACTTCTGCTACCACTTTGGTCTTAGCTACAGTGCGAAGAAAGAGTTTCGTATTCAGGAAGCTATAAATGAAATGCTTGCAGAAGTTGTATAATTTTAAATGAAAAAGGTATCAATATGAAACTAAGTGACAAACTAATTCTCGTCGACTGTGATGGCGTACTTCTTGATTGGCTTTACAGCTTTCAACGTTGGATGCATCAGCGTGGATACGAAATTGAAGATGCAGATAACTATGATATTGCTATCATGTATGGACTTCAAAAGCAATATGCTAAAAATCTGGTTAGACATTTCAACGAGTCTGCAGCTGTGGGTTGGCTTCCTCCCTTTCGAGATGCTGTAAAGTATGTTCGCAAGCTTCACGAAGATCACGGTTTTATCTTTCACTGCATCACGTCTCTAAGTCTAGACGAATACGCAGGTAAACTTCGTAAGAAAAACTTAGAAGCACTTTTTGGAAAAACTGTATTTGAAAAAATCGTATGTCTTGATTGCGGTGCTGATAAAGATAAAGCTCTCGAGCCATATAGTAATAGCGGTTGCATTTGGGTAGAAGACAAACCAGAAAATGCAGAGGCAGGTCTATTTGCTGGACTCAATCCTATTTTGATTGAGCACGATCACAATAAAGAATTTTCAAATTCACTCATTACAAAAGTACAAAATTGGCGCGAAATTCACGACATGCTTGTATAAATAAACTTAAGCAGATTATATTATGTAATGAACGGCGGTCTGCTTCTGCATGCCGCCATTTTTATAAAGGAGACTCAATGCCTACGTATTCGTTTCGAGACGAAAATACGCTTGAAGAATTTGAAGAAATAATGAGCAACTCAGAGCGCGAGTTGCTACTAGAAGAAAATCCTCACATAAAGCAAACTTTCAAAAGATTTCCGGGTATCGTTGACTCGGTGCGCATCGGTGTCCGTAGACCCGATGATAATTTTCGTGATGTACTCAAAAAAGCAAAAAATGCTCACAAATATAACACAGTAAATGATTTCTAGAAGGACACTATACTTCTAGGTCATAAGGAGGTTTCATGGCAGTAAAACAGCGCAGATTATCCAGAAGAGAAAAAAACAGAAAAGATAAAGATAGCGATCACATGATGCAAATTCTAAACACTAAGTTTGGAATGAAGCAGATCAAACCGCTAACTCCAGCTCAATCTAATTTATTCAATTCTTATAAACAAGGATACAATCTCGCGGCCATCGGAACAGCAGGCACAGGCAAGACAATGTGTGCTACATTTCTTGCACTTCAAGACGTATTAGAGAAAGGAGAGTATGAGAGAATCGTCATTATCAGATCTGCAGTTCAGACGCGCGAACAGGGATTCGTCCCAGGAACTCTACAGCAAAAAGAAGCTATTTTTGAAGCGCCATACGTGGACATCGTAAATAATCTTTTTGGTCGTGGAGACGCTTATCAGATACTCAAGCAAAAAGGAATGATCAAATTTACCACATCATCAAATATTCGAGGACTTACTTTCGACAACTCGGTAATTATAGTGGATGAGTGTCAATCAATGAACTATCATGAATTAGACACGATTATTACACGAGTTGGAGAGTCTTCAAAAATAATTTTCTGCGGTGACACTGCACAGGATGATCTTAAACAAGGTAAAAACAGAGCAGACATTTCAGGTCTTGCTATGTTCCTCAAGGTACTAAGTGGTATTAGATCTTTTGAAACTGTTAGGTTTGGAATTGAAGATATAGTTCGCTCAGGACTAGTAAAAGAGTACATTATTGCAAAAGAAAGATTACTTGAAGCAGCATGACTAACGTCAACGTAAGTTTTAGTATAGCAAATACTGTAAACTACACAGAGGTGCCTGGATACGAACTTGATCCAGGCACCGATGAGTTTCCTCCAATCTATGGAAACATAGAGTTTGGTTTCACGGTCAACTTCAGCGTTGACGATGAAGAAGAAGGAACTTATGAAGTTGTTAACATAACCACATTGAGCGCGCCTAATTATATTACAGCAACAGATGGCGTAAATTCTGTTAGACTAGAACGAAACACTAATGAAGAAATATTTCCAGGAGAAGAATTTCATTTTGTAAAATATGGATACAACGAGGTTGGAGATGAGCTTATAGTTGCCAATACCTCAATATTTCCAGATTTTCCAGAAGATCCAAATGATACAAGTGCAGATGCAAATACTACACCGTCGGCCAACATAGAAATTGGTACTGCAAATACAGAACCTGCTGCAAATACAAGTTTTGAAACAGCAAATCTAGAATTCATCGATCTTACTACTTCAATATTTCCAGATGATGAAACTGAATATGGATTATTTGAATCTTACGTGCCATCTCAAACCGACAATGCAGATAGTGAAACTTCAGTTTACGCATGGATAACACCACCAATTTTTATGGTAACCGGTTCCTTTTCATTCGAAATAACCTATGTAGAAACCACAACACTAATTGCCGAAACTGTTGTATTTGAAACAACGCAAGACTATCATTGGAATTGGGTTCCAGGAATACAAGAACTCACCGGATTAGTTCAAAGGAGTAGATACTAATGCCAGCCGCAGCTAGAATAAAAATAGATAAAATCATTACTGGTCACCTTTGCTCTATGATAGCAGGAATATCAGGGCCTGGAGCTACAGGACCGACAGGAAGAGTCTTTGTAAATGGATCTTTGGCAGCATGCGCTGGAGATGTAATAGCACCTCATACAATACGCTCAGGAAGAAAATGCGTGCCGCATGGCGCAATCATAAATACTGGTTCAACAAGAGTAAACGCTGCTGGAAGACCTATGGCAAAAATAGGAGATTCTGCAGATAGAGGAATTATTATATCAGGATCATTCAAAGTGTTCATTGGAGCATAAACAAACAATAATTACACAAGGCTTATATTATGTTTACACACGTCGATCATGGAATTGTAATTCCTAAAATTACTCGAAAGAATACCGATGTTGGAAGAAAGTACTTCACACCAGAAGGTAACGCTTACCCATCTATTACAACAGTGCTGTCAATTCTCGGCAAGGATGTAATCCAAGAATGGCGCGCAAGAGTGGGTGAAGAAGAAGCAAATCGAATATCATCTTTTGCTTCAAAGCGTGGTACAGCAGTTCATAAACTTGCCGAGGACTACCTCAATAACGAACAAGATTATAAGAAAGGCCACATGCCTACTAGTATTGTTTCGTTCAATGGCATAAAATCAGTGCTTGACGAGAGACTCAACAACATCTGGATGCAGGAAACATTTCTTTACAGTGACAAGCTCAAGTGCGCAGGCCAGGTAGATTGCATTGCTGAGTTTGACGGAGAACTTTCTATTATCGATTTCAAAACATCTCGTAAAGAAAAGAAAGAAGAATGGATTACAAACTACTTCATTCAAGCAAGTTTCTATGCTGCAGCCTTTCTCGAAACAACTGGTATTCCAATCAAACAAGCCGTGATTATTATCACTGTAGATGATGGCCCATCTCAAGTCTTTAAAATCAACACATATGACTATCTCCAGCATTTTCTAGAGGTTCGCAAAAAATTCAAGGAGCTATACAAAATATGAAAATATATTACAAGCAAACTTGTAAAGTAACAAGAACACAAACCGACACTACAGTTGAAGCTGAATGTGACAACATGAAAGAAAAAGATAGCTTCGATCTTTGGATTGCTAACTCAAAGATCAAAATGCGCTGGAACGGTAAGATCTACGTTGGCAATATGTCTGGCATGGAATTTACTTCTCATGGACCAGATAAATTGTAACTTAGGGGTTGACATTTATTTTGAAATGGTTTAGGATCATATTATAAGTTAGGAAAGGAAAAACTTATGACAGTGATTCGGATTACAAAGCGCTTCTACGATGACCATGTTGAACGCGATCTTGAAGCTCCTGCACTCATACGCGAGTCGAAGCGTTACTACTGGATCGATACCTCAGATGAAAATTTTAATGAGCTTCACACAGATGCAATCTTCTACCGCGGTATGTGGCTCGATGGTGCTTATGATAGCTACCTGAAGCCTATCTGCATGTCTGCACACCAACTCATTACATCTTTTGAAATCTCAACCCCCAATGGGGGTTGACATTCGTTCCGAATCAGTATATTCTAATAATAGGTAAAACAAAGGAACCTATCATGACTATCAATTCTGTACCACATGCTAACTACGACAACATCACGGCGTTAAATACTTTGATTGATGCTCTTGCCCAATATGGTTACGAGGACTCTACATACTGTAACGATACAGCTCCATCCATTGCTAAATATGAAGACTCTGAAACTTATCGGCAGATCTATGTTGACTACAGCGATCCTTCTCTTCGCGAATGCGATCTTCCAGAATTTTCAATCAACTATTACGAAAATGGTGATTATGTTTCTTCTGTAGACTTTAACACAGTTGAAGAAGTAATTGAGCACGTTACAGGTCGTATATAAACTATTTGGATATGATAATGACTTCAACTTTTCAACCGACGTTTACGCCAAACGAAATGCTTGAACTCGGAGTATTCGACGGTTCTTACTACAGTGAATACTCTGACTTTCAAGAAAAACCAACTGTTAGAACAAAAAACTTGTTTGCACCTAATGTTTCCTCGAGTAAAGAATTGTGGATAAAAAATGGTTGGATTACTCCAGAAGATCCTCTCGGTTGGTTCCAATGGTACGTAAGATATTCTCAAGGCCGTAGGATTGAAAGCGTTGATAAGTTTCAAATGGGTCGTTGGCGTTCCTTTGTAGCTCGACATGGCGCTCAAGTACTTAAAAATGGAAACGGAAATATTACAAAACGGCTTCGCCAAAGGCAGTGCCTTCTTCATTGGGGCGCTGATCCTATTCCAGATGTGCAAGCCGAAGACAAAAAAGCTTTTTTGATACAAAATTTTATGCAATAAACAGTTGACATTCATTCCGAATCAGTATAGTATCTTATTATAAGAAATGAAAAGGAATACAACATGACTAAGTTCAACAAGTTCGACAAAGCAAATCTTAAAGCTCTCCGCGCTGAAATGCAAGCTGTCCTTGAAAAGTACGGTGTTGCTTCAAACCTCCAGATCGAAGTCGGAAACATGCGCTTTAGTTCTGCTGAAGTAGAAGTCAAAGTTACAGCAAAAGTTAAAGGTGCAAAAACCTTTAATGACACCGTGCTCGAAACTCGCGTCGCCGCTCTCGGTTTGAAAATGAAAAACAAAGTTGGCGATGAGCTTGTTGAATACAAAACTCGCAACTGGAAAATGCCTTTTGTTTATAAGTCTGCCACAGACGGTAAGCTTTACAAGTGTGACGAGCGTATGGCAAAAATGCGGTTTGCAGCTTAATATGAACCGGATAGTTCCCAAGTCAATCAATACGGAAAGTCATTATCTCATCGGCACCGTGTGGCCCTTTAGAGGTTGCGAAGTTGAGATGCATAATGATGGCTTTTCGTGCAATTGCAAAAAGCGTATGACTTACAAGTGCAATCATATCAAATCAGTAGAACTCGGCATTCTTGGCGTAGGACAAACACAATATGAACTTATTCATTCTTGATAAAGACCCAGTCAAAGCAGCGCAATTGCAGTGCGATAAACACGTGGTAAAAATGATCGTTGAAAGCGCGCAAATGCTTTCAACTGCTCATCGTATGCTTGACGGCACGGAAGAACGACGACCTTCTAAATCTGGTAAAACGATGTCTCGTTACTGGCAACTTCCAGATAAGCGCGAAAGTACTCTCTATAAAGCAGTACACATGCATCATCCGTGTACAGTTTGGAGTATGCAATCAAACAATAACTATACGTGGCATTGGGTACACTTTGCTGCACTTTGTGATGAGTACACTTATCGTTATGGAAAAGTACATTCTACTGACAAGCTACTTAGAAAGACTCTACAAAGTCTTCCGCAAAATATTCCAGTTGGTTATCTAACACCTCAGCCTCTTGCTATGCAATCAAATCCTGAGTGCATGTTTCCAAACGACGTGGTAGGTTCATATCGTAAATTCTATCAAACTAAGCAAGCTCGATTCAAAATGGTTTGGTCAAAACGAAATGTTCCAGAATGGTTTGAAAAAGTTGACAAAGCTTTAGAATCAGTATAGTATCATAATAGGTAAAACAAAAAGGAACCTGCAATGATTGATCAATATGAATTTGCTAAACAACTCCGCAATCTTCTTCGCCGTGCTGATCGTTTTGGACACGACCTTCAAACTATAAAAGAAGAAATCCTTCACATTGCAGAGTTGCAAGAAGAACACGCTGAGCGTCTTGAAATGGAAATGATCATATCAGCTCAAACCGATCCTAATAATCCTCGCTACGACTACGGTCTTTGATGAGCACTCGGTATCTCCTTATAAACAAAGAAATGGGTGTATTTTTAGGCACCTATCTCAAGTATGTTATTTTTGCAAAAAATGATGCGGCTGATATCATAAAGGCTTACTCCTTTAAAGATGAAGAGTCTGCACTCAAATTTGCAAAGAGCGGCACGGACATGAGCGAAGAACAATACTTCATAGCGCCAATTGAAGCAGACGGCAGATATGTGCATGTTGTAGATTTGATCAAAGCTGGTTATGGAGACCACGTTCACAGTCTGATGGACAACATTGAAATGGTTTCAAATAAAGTGCATTAGGTGTTGACATTTGTTCCGAATCAGTATACTCTAATAATATCAAAAGGGAAAAGGAATATACTATGGGTACTCACGCGATGATCGGCATTTACAATGCAAAAGATGACTCAGTTACTGCTTCTTACTGTCACTATGATGGATATCTTGAAGGCGTTGGTCGCATGCTTGTTGAGCACTATAACACACAGTACGACGCGGAAATCGTTGCTCGTGGCGGTTACATGTCTGGGCTTTATTCTGATTATGCAAAAACTCGCCAAGAGTCTGTTCATAATGAGATCGCAATTCCTTATGAGTCTGTAGTGCAATTTATGAAAAATGGCTACGACTACTACGGCGCAGAATACACGTACCTTTGGGATGGAAAAGCTTGGTTCTTTGCGACTCCTGGAAAAATGTTTGAAGAAGTTGAAATGAATTTAAAAAATGAGTTGACAAACTGAGAACCATAATATATTATGATTCTATAAGGTAAATCAAACTGAAAAGGAACTACATCATGGCACACGAACTTGAAATGATCAACGGTGAAGCTCAAATGGCATACCGCGCATCGCAGGGAAAACCTTGGCATCGCCTTGGTAATCCGGTTTCTGACGACATGACTCCTCTCGAAATGATGCAGGTCGCTGGAGTCGATTGGGAAGTTGAAAAGGTAGATTCCTTTATCGACTTCAATGGTAAACGTATCTCTACAGGTCAGCAATCGCTTGTTCGTTCGACTGACGGAAAAATCTTGTCTCAAGTTGGCAAGGGCTGGAACCCTGTTCAAAACCGCGACGCGTTTGAATTCTTTACTGACTTCGTCGCAAACGGCGATATGGTAATGGATACCGCTGGTTCTCTTAAGGATGGGCGCATCGTTTGGGCTCTCGCAGATGTTCGCGACGGCTTTGAACTTTTTGGCGGTGACGAGGTTCGCGGTTATCTTCTTTTTTCTAATCCTCATATGTATGGCAAGTCTATCGACGTCAAGTTTGTTCTTGAACGAGTAGTATGCAATAATACTCTTTCGATTGCACTGACTGAAAAAGGCCAACCGTCTGTTCGCGTAAACCACCGCGCAGAGTTCAACGCAGATCGTGTAAAAGAAATCCTTGGCTTGTCTCACAGCCGCGTTGAGAACTTTAAGGAAGCTGCAGAGTTTCTTGGTTCAAAAAGCTACATCAAAAATGATCTTCAACAATACTTCGGTAAGGTCTTCGGTCTTTCATCTAAGGAAGATAAAGATCTTTCTCGTACTGCAGAACGAGCAGTTGAACTAGTTGAAACATCTCCTGGTGCAGACTTCAAGCCAGGCAGCTGGTGGAATGTTTACAACGCGGTTACCTATCTCACTGATCACGAGCTAGGACGCAGTGATGATACTCGCATGACTTCTGCTTGGTTTGGTGGAAACGCAAAGCGCAAGGTAGATGCTCTTAATTTGGCACTGGATATGGCGGCGTAAGCTGCCATATCACTTTTAGGAGATAAAATGGGATATCTTTTTTGGACTATCGTCCATATTATAGGAGTATTTGGTGTACAATATACTGGAATTTTATGGTTCTTAGTGCCAAGTGTTTTTCATATAGTTATTAGTACTTTCATATTTGTTTTAGGCGTATCTGCTGCACTCACACCAAACTTTGAAATTGAAAAGCTTGAACAAAAAAAGCATAAAGAATTTGGTTATAGATTCTTGATGCAATTTGCTACCATTATTACTGGTGTTCAACTCTTCAATATTGGGTATCCGTTTTTTGCTGGTATTGTAGTTTTGCAAGGCACAGTACTCGTAATGGCTGTGATTTTTCAAAAAATCTTTGATAAAGAGGAGTAAAATATGAAAGTACTTATAATGGGTTTGCCAGGTTCTGGTAAGACGTATTTGGCAGAAAGACTGCAAAAATACTTAGACTGCGCATGGTTCAACGCAGATGCAGTTAGGCAAATGGCAAACGACTGGGAATTTTCTGAAAAAGGTCGTATTCGCCAGGCAAGACGCATGATGAATCTAGCTGATTATGAAAAGGCTCAAGGTTCTACAGTAATTTGCGACTTTATTTGTCCTACTGCTTTACATCGTCATATTTTTGAAGCAGACTTTACAATTTGGATGAATACAATTCAACATAGTCAATATGAGGATACAAATCATTTATTCGAGACTCCTTCACACGCAGATTTAGTAATTGAAAAGTTTTTGAACGATGATGAAATTGTTTCAGTCGTAAACAAAATAGCAGGAGTACACGCATAATGTTTGATTGGAAAAAGCCAACAGTTCAAATGCTCGGGCGTTGGCAACCATGGCATGATGGACATACGGCTCTTTTCAAAAAGGCTTTTGAGACTACAGGCCAAGTATGTATTATGGTACGAGACGTCTATAAATTTGATGGTGATGCTGGTGCTGGAAGAACTGCAAATCAAAATGATAATCCCTTTGGGGAAATTGATGTAATTCAAAACATTGAAGAAGCTCTTCGTAAAGAGGGTTATGAAAATGGTCACGAATATCTAATTTTATGTGTGCCCAATATCGTAGATATCAGTTATGGTCGTGGCGTTGGATATACGTTTACAGAACACGATCTTGGAGAAACCATCCACAATATTAGTGCAACAAAAATTCGCAAACAACTAAGAAAAGAAGGAAAATTATAATGAACGATACTACAAATGATACTACATACGGTGTAGTACCCGATGAACTGCGTGCCTTTATTGAACGCTGGGAACGGCTTCAAACTGAAAAGCAAGACATTGCCGACGCTCAAAAAGAAGTTATGCAAGAAGCAAAAGGTAGTGGATACGACACTAAGATTCTTCGTAAGGTAATTAACATACGTAAGCGTAACCGTGATGATATCGCAAACGAAGAAGCACTACTTGAAATGTACACAACTGCTCTTGGTATGGTGTAACCAGTTGTCCACCAGTAACCACTATGAAATGTTGGTAGGTTACCTAATCTAATCGATCGTGGTTACTGGTGGCCACTAGATCAACTGCTACATATATCAGAACATAAAAAAAGGCGGAACCGAAGTTCCGCCTTTAGTCTTTGACTCGTTAGCCGAGTTCTTATTATTAGAAGAGGTTGCTGATACGAACTCTACGGTAGTACTTGTTTGTGTTGGTTTGAAGACGACCGAGTGTAGTCGAAACACCAGAGTTGATACCACCTTCAGCGAATGGGTTAGCAACCATGCCGTAACGGGTTTTGAAGCCGATTTTTGGCTGGAAGCTATTCTCACCAACTGCGCGGTACATCTGCAGTGGAACGTATGGGCAGTAGAAGAGGCCTGCATCGAATGCGCTGGAACCCTTATAACCAACCACCAGGTAGTTACCTGCTGCATATGGATCGATGTATACGCGGAAGCGACCATTCAGTACACCCGCGAAGGTATTACCTGTATCGTCAATGTTCAGTGCGTTTGCGTTCAGTGCTGGAGTGTAATCGAGAACACCTGCCATCTGAAGAGCGGATGCTACATCAGAAGAACAGATAACGATGTTACCCTTACCACGTCTGGTGTCTTTTGCAATCGCGTTAGCTTCTTGCTCGATTTGGAACATCAGACCCTTGAACTTCTCAACTGACCAACGACCGTTTGCGTCAACATCCATGTCGAACACGCCAGCTGAAGCTGTGTTTGCAGCACCAGTTACAGCATTTGTATAGATCGTACGAACGAGTTCGCGGTTGATTTCTACAAGGATTTCAGACTGTAGGATATTTGCAAGTTCTGTCTCTGCGTCAAGACCGTGAACAGCTTTTAGATCCTGCGCAAGTTCAGTCGTGTATTCTGCTTTTAGCGCGCGGCTTTTAGCAGCTACAGTAACTTTTTCGATAGAGAATGCCATCTCTGCGAAAGTATTTGCACCATCTGCACCAAGAGATTCAGCAACTGAAGTGGACATTCCTGTGCCTGTGCTGATCTGTGTTGTATTAGCAACATCATCCACTGGCATAGTACCTGTGTGAGTACCTGTGCCGGAGAAGTCTGTATCTGCTTCATTATAGAATGCTTCAGCACCAGTCTGGGATGTGTAACGCGAACGCATTGCAAAGATAAGACCGGTTGGACCAGTCATTGGCTGAACACCAGCAATATCGTATGCGATTAGGTTTGGCATTGCACGACGTACGAGGCTGATAAGTACTGGATCGTAACCAGCAACTGGGCCGCCTGCAGCTGCAGTACCGCCATAGCCGCCTGTGCCTGCTGCGTTCGTCGGTGTTTCCATGAGAAGTGAACTCATAGAAACTGACTGATCGCCAGATTCAGCAAGTGCTCTCTCAGTATTTTCAAGAATCGTAGCAGTAACTGCTTTTCTATGCTGATCCTTAATTGGGTCGAAAGAAGTGTGCTCGAGTACGGGACCCCACTTTTCGACCAAAGCTTGATAGTTTGACTTTGTCATATTGTCTATCTCCTATGGTTGTTGTTATATGGATTTATTTATAAAATGTGTTTTTTCACTTCTTGGAGCTACGTGCATCGAGTGCTTCAACTAGTGCGTTTACAGTTGCATAATTAGAAGAAGGCTTCTTGATTTCTTCTTCAGTAATGATTTCATCTTCATCCTCGTAGGTACTCTCGTTCAAAGAAGGCTTAGACTTCTTGAAGAAAGATTCCTTGAGAGTTTCAAGATTTGAAGCATAAGAATCAAGATCTTTTACATCTAGATTTTCTGAAAGTGTTCTAAGGCGCTCACGTTGAGAAACTGTAAGACCTTCAGTCATTTCTTCAAATACTTTTTCTGCTTCAAGAAAATGTACAGCATTTGAAAGTTCGATATTTTCATGGATTGTCTTGTTGATCTCGCCCTTGAGTTCAGCAATTTCTTCTTCAAGTCCAGCAACTACATCGATTGTTTCTTCATCAATTTCGATATTATGCTCTGCGAAGAGTTCCTTGAGACCTCCCATAAGAGACTCTGCCATTTCAACTTTGATGCCAGTTTCGATAGCAACTTCATTTTCCTGAAGCCACTCATTGACTACGTAGTCGAGATATGAGTCGAGGTTTTCTACGATCTCTTCCATAGCTTCGTCGATTGAATCGTTAAGCTGCTTTTCAAATTCTTCTTCAAGCTCTGATGTAATAGCATTTGTTTTTTCTGCAGCAGCTTCATTTACTGCAGCTTCAAATACCATTGTAACCTTACCTTTGAAGTCTTCAGAAAGATCCATACCTTCAAAAATAGAAGCAATAGACTCTTCAATAGAGATTTCTTCTTCTACTTCTTCAGCAACCCCAGTTTGACCAGGAGTAGTGCTGTCAAGCTTATCAGCCTTTGCATCTACTTTCTTATCAACATCTGCTAATTTCTTTTTTGACGCGCCGCCTGCGGGTGTGACAGTACCAGGAACTGTGGATACACCATCATCAGCAACGAACTTTTCTTCTAGGTCATTTGCCATGTGTTCTTCTCCTTTTATTGTGGATTTCATTTATTATACATTTCTATTTATAAAAGTTTATTTTTGGAGGCTCTTTACAAAGTTTTCAAACAAACGAGCCGCGTCAGATTCATCAATCCTACGAACTGTTCTTGTATACTGCTTTTTTACTTCCTTGGCTGCTTCTTCGATAAACTCTTGAGCTCTCCAAGCACCGGAAGTAATATCATAGTAGTATTCAGTGTTTTCCATAATACCATTTACAAAACAGTTCGGTCCACTAGGATCAGTAACAACATCAACAGTAGCTAAATGAAAGTCATCTTGTACTTCCATAATACCTTCTTTTGTTTGCTTTACAGAACCAAGACCTCTTGTAGAAACACCGACCTTTACACCTTCATCAATGAACGTCTTTACGATGTTACCCATTGGCGTACCAAGGATCTTTGCCTTACCAACAAAGTTTGAACCGTCACGCTTCATTTCAGTAATAAGATGAGATACGCGATCGCCGTTGATCTGCGGTCCATCAGGATGACCGAGCTCTCCAAGAGCGCGCTTGGTTTCAACAAAGTCCTTGTTGTAGCGGTTCATTTCCTTTTCAAGCACAGCAGAAGGATAAATTCTGCCATTGCGATTTTTTAGGTCACCTTGCATGAAGATACCTTCAATGAAGTACTGCTTTTTGCCTTCTTCATTTGATTCAGTAAGAACAGAACAGTCATCGTTAAATACTTCTGTGATCAGTTTCATTTTTGCGATCCTTTTACTTTTATTTATAATTAGCCTTTATAGGACACTGGAACGCACAGAATGTCGCTGTCGCCAAAAATTGAATGCGTCTTAATTTTTTCTACAATTTCTACTGTATTCTCAGCCATCGTGAAAGTACTAATTGTAGTATTTGCAGTTACGTCTTCAATTGTAATAAGTGTATTTGCAGAAGCATACACTCTTACTAAAGGAGCATCATATACCGTATTTGCTGTAGAAACTGTAATTTCTATATTGTGCGGTTTTATAATCATTATAGTGCCTCCTTCGCAAAGCCTACGATCTCATCGAAGCCAGCTTTATCAGACATCATAGTATCTTGCATCTTTTTACGGTTTTTCGCGTTCAGATCATTGAACATCTGATTGACTACGTCTGCGTCATTTTTTGAGACTGTAACTGTTGCGCCGTCGTCAAGCTTAAGACGGCCTGGCTTTACTGCTTCTTCAAGCTGAGTTTCTTCATTCTTTTCCCAGGGAGCTTTCTTTACAGAAATTTTATCCTTTGGTTGAACCTTCATACCCTGAAGAGCTCTTGCAATTGCTTTTTTTGTAGGAGAAGCTTCATCAAGCTCGACTTCTTCACCATACATTCCACCCATTCTAGACATCATACGCATGTCGCCTTCGGCATACGCTTGTAACGTTTGCATCTGTTCGTGAATGTTAGCTAGTTTGTTCTGGAACCACTCTTCTGGATCTACAGCGGTGTCTAGGTATTCCATGATCTCTTCAGCAGCGTATGTAATGAACTGAAGCTGACGCATCATCATTGGAACTTCTTCCCATGCGTTCTCAGCCATGTTTGCTTTATCAGCAAGACGACCTGAAGCACCGGAAATGCCCTTCATACGATTACCAAGTTTACGAGCAGAATTTGTATTTACCTTACCTTTTGCTGCATCGGCTCCCATTCCTGCTGCAGTACCAGCTGCATCTCCTGTAGATTTCTTGATGTAGCGATGAAGAAGGTTTGGTGAGAGTTCTGAAAGTTCTACTGATTCATTACGATCATAAACATATACGTCATGATGGGCAGCATCTGCTTTTTGAATACGCTGATGCGAATGTGCGCCAGACTTTCCTGAGACGTCGCTATTTACACGCTTACCATCGTTATATTGTGCTCTAGGCGCATCCTTAGAATACTTATGAGCATTAGGATTATCTTTACCTAAGCGACCCTGCAACACAACGCGCTTACCAGTTCCCTTTACAGATTTTTTAAGGTCAGCCAATTTCTTTTCAGACTCAGCATCACCCGGCTTATGAGTAAATTGATATGAAGAACTCTTGCGAGCTTCATCGAGCTCTACTTCTTCTTTCGTAAGACGATCTGTTGCTTTTGCAATACCAGCTCTACGCTTAAAAGACTTACCCCAGCTGCCCTTTGGTTTAAGAGGGTCACGTGCTCCAAGAGTATATGCGTTATTTGCCATATCATCAGATGCTTTTTTAACGTATGAACCAAGAGTCTTTTTGCTAATTTCATCGAGCTCTTCGGCAGCTTCTTTTTTCATAGCCTTTGAAATAGCTTTACGACGAGAGTGAAGGTACTTATCAGATGAATCTACATCGCCATCATTGTCAATGTCATCATCTTCTTTTCCGACTGGATCAAGCTTTTTTGCTTCATAAACAGCTTGATCATCGCCTTTTTCATGATCTGCGATGCGCTTTGGCGCTTTTTTAGTTGCGCCTTTAAAAGTTTCATCGCCAGCATGACTGTGCGGAAACTTTTCAACCTCGTGCTTTGCCTTGAAGTGAACTTCATCTCCAGCTTTTGGCTGAGCTACTTCTGAAACGAGTTTTCTGAAAGATTTCATTCTCGTGTACTCCCAATTTGATTATTTTTGTTATTTATAACTCGCAATGATTCCTCAGCCTCTTGATCTGGCTGTTCAGGCGGCGGTTGATCACCTGCCATGTTATCCATTTCTTGATCTTCGGATTCTTTTTCTTTGTCAATTTGCTTTTTCATTTCTTTCCAATCATCCTCAGACAAGAAAAGAACGTTTTTGATTACCCATTCTCTTGAGAAGTACTTTCCGACTTGTTCTTCAACTTCACGAAGCGTTGACATTTTTTCACGCAGAATTTCAGCACTTTTAAGTTCTTCGTAATAGTTGTCTTTCATGAAGTCGTAACGAATTTTGTCTTTGATTTCAGCCCATTCTTCTGGATCTATGACACCTTTCAGAATTAACTGCTTTTCAAGAATCGTATCAAAAAGCTGAGAGAATCTTGCACGAAGTCTACGCACAAATTTTCCGAACTTAAGTTCATCTCTACTTATTTCAGAAACTCTGCCAAAAGCGTTCATCGTTTCAGACTCAAGTCTTGAAACTGGAACTCGAAGTGACTTGTAAAGTTGTTTTTGAAAGTATAGCAAGTTTTCATCAGAACTAAGAGCTTGTGAATTACCACCAGCAAGAAGATCAACTTCGGTAGATCTTTCTCCACCACGACGCGGAAACCAAAAATCTTCAGTCATAGTCATGAAACGACGGGAGTCTGTGATGTCACCAGAAGTAGAATCATACTGCAGCTTGTTTTTATGGCGAACCATCATATCGTGAAGATACTGTTCAGCCTTAGCCTTCGGCAAGTTACCAACGTCAATGTAGAAAATACGACGTTCAGGTGCTCTTGTAAGAGTATAGATCACGACAGCGTCTTCAAGCATACGAAGTTGGTTCAATGGCTTGATTGCTGGATGCAAATGGCCAAGAACCATAGAATTGTTTTCATTGAGAATGCCAGAAGTAATACGTGCAATAGAGTCTTTTGCAATGCGATAACCTTGCGTAGTCGTATCCGTTTGAGAACCTTTAGAACTTCCGAAGCCATTTTCAGAGTACATAAAGTACTCTGACTTTACACGCTTTACCGGAATTCCAGAATGAGGATCTCTTTCTCTTTTATCAATTTCTTTTACAAGCCTGAGTTTTCTTGGATCAATATAACGAAGCTCATAGATACCTTCTTTGAGATTTTCGTTATCAATCATAATATGATAATTTAGACGACCGTCTACATAAAAGCGATAAAATATATCATATGCATTATTTGAAAAGTCAAGTAAACTCAAGACATTATCAAATTCTTCTATAATTCTTTCTTTTACTTTTTCTGGCAATTCAGTGTCATCAAGAACTACTTCAACAACTTTTTCATGTGAATCAATACTGATTACTTCGTTTACAACTTCATCTACGGCCTGAGTAATCTCAGTTTGCATAGCCATGCTACGATACTTGGTAACAAGCTCAGCCTCAGTCTTTGCTGCACCCTCCATATCAAGCATCATACCATAGGAACCGCCAAGAGCACTTCCTATAGTGATAGCACCGTCATCGTTTGTAGGTTCGACGAAGGACATCGGCTGTTTGCTGATGTCCTCCTCGTCTTCAGGTCTTCGTATTTCGAATCCAAATATACGCATTATTTAATTTATCCTCAATTATGTTGTAGAAATACCGGTGGAACCTTCAACTCTCCATAGATCATACTGGAATGTTACACCAAATTCTTCGATTTGATCTGTTGTAGACCAAGACATTGGAATTGGTTCTACAGAAATTGGATGAATACCTTCGAAGATATATGTACGAATTGGACTTCCATTTTTACTATATTGAGTAATCAAACCAGTAGATTTATAATTTTGTGGAAGAGCTCTCGTATTACTATCGTGACTATTGATAGCGTTCATCCACGATTCCATTGCATTACGTACCAGGAAGTCTTCGTCGTTTATAACTGTTACGGACCAATCTTCAAAAGTTCTGTCTCCAGCATACTTTACAGTTCTGCCAAAATAAGGAACAGGAATTGTTCCGACAGTAGAACCAGGAAGAGCAGCTGTAGATACCATAAATGGCACCTTCAGATCTGCTGCTGGATTAATTGGGTTCGTGATTTGAACTTGGAATAGCGTGGGGCGAGCGCCGCCCCCCACTAACTCTGATTTAAATTGTTGTATATTGAAGGCCATTTTTTTCTCCTTTTATCTATTTATTAGGCGATTTGACCGACAATTTCATCAAACTCGACACCAGTTCTGGTAGCAACGAATGTAAGTTCGATAACATTGATAGAACGGGCTGGTTTAATGAATATGTTTGCTTTGAACATACTTTGGTCAATGACGTTTGGAGTATTTACTGTTTCGTCTGATATTACTCTAAAATCAATGATACCACGGCGACCTTGAATGTCTCTAAGAAATGGTTCAACTAAATTCTTGAACTGAGTTCTAGTAAACTCATCGTTGAATTCAAATAGAAACTGCTCAGCAGCATTAGCAATTGCTTTTTCTACAGTAATGAATAGGCGACGAACGTTAATACGATCAAACGCACTAGCTCCAATTTGACCAGATTCAGTAACTCCGCCTTGTCCAGTTTTATCTCCAAAGAGCAAAATGCCTTGACCTGCAATTGACATTACAGAGTTTACATTTGCGCCATAAAGCGCATCTCTTTGAGTCTTATTTGGATTAAACGCAATCTTAATTACATTTTTTATAATACCACGCTTGTAACCAGCGGGAGATTCCCAAGATTCGGTTCTTGACGTAATACCTGCAATATCGCCATTGAGAGGTACCCAACGATATACGTCGTTATACTTATCGTAGCGGTACTTATATCCGCTATCCATGAACCAATAAGAAGATGATTGAACAAGATTACGAAATGCAATAACTGCGTTGAGTTTAGAATTTGAAGCAGCGATGTCTACAACAGCTTCCTTTGGCGGTGATAGGAAAGCAATACAATCTCTACGTTTATCTACTACATTAGAAACTATGTAGTTTGCTAGGTTTGCATGCGTAGGAAGATTGTTAACCATGACGGTATTGGCTTTGCCTTGAAGAACAAACGAAATGTCAAGTTCTTTTGCATCTGCAAACAAATCGTAAGCTGTAGCAAGAGCGCCGAGACCGATACTAGATTCATCTAAGCTATCCGCGCCTCCTGCTAGTGTTTCATATTCCGTAACTGGCGCGGCTGCAGTAATACTAGTATCAGATGCACTTATCCAAGCAGATCTGTTTTCAAGAACTGTCTTGTAATAGTTTGCTGTACCATCTGTTAGTTTTGCACCAACAGTAGTAGAAACATTTGCAAATGTTTCAAGAATAGTTCCTGCTGAGCCAGTAATAGTTCCGTTTTTATCTCTTACTACGATGTGAATATGGCCTGCGCTAGAAGCAGATCCAAATAGACTTGAATATCTCCACTTACGTTCAACCTTCAGATCTGCTAGATCTAATTCTGAAAGTGTGTATTTATTTGTAAACGAAACGATAACTGAGCTATTTGCACCATCTGTAGTTTCAGAACCTACTACAGATACGTATAATTCTTGGTAACCAGTTGAGTCATTACCAATGCGAATAACATCATTTTCCGCAATAGAATTTACAATAGTATTTGCAATTCCAGTAGCGGTTTCTGTTGAAAAGGTAATCGTATTTGAATTGAATGTTATCGCTCCAAACAAATCACCTACATCTGCGATGTCTTCTTGATAGTCGCCTGGAGTTACATAAGAAACTTCAAGAGAGTTTCCAAGCGCTCCAGGATATTTTGCTTTAAAATTTGTTGATTCTGCGATACTATTTGCAGCCGCATCATGCGCTCTAACTACGTAAAGAGCGTTTGAATATGACAGAAAATCTGCTGCAGTGAAAAATGTTTCATAGTTATTGTCGGTTGGTTTACCGAAACGAGCTACAAGATCATCTTCTGATGTTACAAGAATTGCCTCATTGACTGGACCCCAGCGAAATACGCCAGCAATTGCTGCTGGTGGCGTACTAGTTGCTGGAATCACCGCACTGGCATCAATTTCTCGAACAATGACGGAAGGGCTTACTGAGAATGCCATTTTTGTCTCCTTCTAATGTACATTGAGTTATTTATTTTGATTCTCAGTATATTTATAATATTTAGAAATCGGCCATGAACCCACCATTTACTGGTTGAAAACCGGGTTTTGCGGTTTCTAACTCAGACGGTCCAGAGTCAATAAAACCAAATGGAAGCAAATCGTCTTCTATTTCTTGGTCAGTTTTTTCTCGAAGCTTTGACAGTGTGTTTATGTCAGTCATATCTTTGAAAAACGCTTGATCTGAAAGCCAAGCAAAAATTACTAAGTTCATTACAAGATCGTCATGCCATCCAGACTCAGCTTCATATGAGCCACCCTTTTTAGAAAAACGAGAAAGCTCTTGAATAGTGTTATAGTCTTGTATAATAAGTTGATTTTGCTCTATAAGCATTTTGAGCATTGAGCAGCCAACAGACTTTACAGTTTTTGTAGTGCGTATGCCATTATCAGCTCGTTTGCCGAAACCGCTTGATATACGTTTTCCGCTTCTTCCAGCGTTTTCAGTAAACAGCATATTTTCATAACCGTAATCCATAGTAAGAGTATCAGATACCTGCTCGCCAATATCGTTTATTTCTATGAGAACCGCAGCTTCATTATAAAATTTGCCCATTCTGAAAATAATAGATGCAAAATCAACTGGTCCAATAAAGTTTTCACGATAAGTACAAGCCTGTTTATAAGGCATTTGAGTGACGTCTATGATATTAAAAGTAGAATAATCGAGACCCTTACCGCGAGAAACGTCAACAGTCATCACATAAGTAGAACCAGGAGTTGGTCTTTCGTATTGACACAAGCCTTCTTTTTCCATGATAGGTTTTGAATAGTCGAGCTCTTTAAGTTTTGTACCAGATATCAGTGTACCTGAACTACCTAAGAATTGACAGCAATATTCTTGGTTGAACTTTTCTAAATCATGGTCAAGCGCTTCAAGCGTTTCCTGTTTCCAATTTTCATCTCGGCCCGGAACATCGCTCCACATAACTTTCACAAACTCATAACCATTTGTTTTTTCTTCTGCACCTTTACAGGTTTTCCAGAAGTGGTTTAAACCGTTTGGCGTGGATGTCATAAGAAGCTTTGTAGACTCACCAGATGAAATTGTAGGATATACTGATGCGAAAAACTCGTCGTAACCTTCGATAAACGCGACCTCATCAAGATACAAGAATGAAATAGATTTACCACGGATAGCAGAAGATGAAGTTGTACCCGCGTAGATTTTACAGCCGTTTTCAAGCGTAATGTTACCCTTGTTCCATTCTTCAACACCTTGCTGCAACCAATTAGGCAATGCTTCATATGCAAGTTGAATTCTACCAAGAACTTCTCTTGCAGAGTCACCCTTGTTTGCAAGAACTGCTACAGTCTTAAACTCGTTGAAAAGAATGTAATGAAGAATCACCGCAACCGCCGTAGTAGTTTTACCAGATTGCCGAGCCGTAAGAACAGCAACTCTTCGATTGTTTGTAATTTTTTCTACAATATCTGCTTGATAATCATACATATCAAATGGGATAAGACCGTGGTCAACGTGAACGATCTTGATGTATTTCTTCGCAAAATAGATCGGATCTTGTGCACACTTAGCATACTCTTTGAGTAATTCAGGAGTCCACTCAATTGGAGTACTCGACTTTTTGAGATGTTGATTGCCAAGATATCCTTCAGCCATCGATATCACCCTTGATCATTTTGAGCAAGTCAGCAGTCGAAAGTATTAAATTGTTATTCGTAACATTAGTCTGAGCTGTTTCTTTCGGTCCATTTTTCTCTTCAATTGCATACTTTTTCTTTGTTGACATATCTACAAAGTCTTTGTTTGCGTCAAGAAGAGTTTTCATGAGTGTAGAAGCTACCTCAAAAGCTCGAGGTGACTCAGATTGCTTTGCAAGTTCCATCATTTCCTTGAGAGCATCATCGCCCTGTTCTATGATGTTTTTGATGTTTCCTCTAGCCTTTTCAATATCTAGAATATTTTCATCAGCTAAGGTATTAGGTTCAACTGGAAGTATTTCTTTTTCTTCTTCTACGATAACTGGAAGATCTTCTTTTTTTGCTTCTTCGAGTGGTCTTAAGCCAAGAGATTTAGATAGTGCATCGTCATTCATTATAGATCCTCTTCAATTACCGTAATCACAGACCAATCATCATCAAATTCGATATCAGCATATGGAATAGAGTTGTTAGCGCTACTTGTAGGTTGACCATCTGAAGTAAGCCCTGGAAATACTCTAACTGCTTCTACTGGATCCGCGTTATCATCTGTAGTATTGTACATCTGAGCATCAATAAACTTGATAACTTTCTTTTTGCGCTCTGGTCCAAAGTACCAACATTTCATAGTAAAATTTAGCGTCCAAAGCACAGATCTTCTTTCTTCGAATGATCCTTCATATAATTCTTCATTTGTCACTCCATTGAGAATAAGAGGAATGTCAATGGGATCTAAATCGTCGATGAGCTTGACTGTAGTTGTCCATTCTGGTTTGAAAAATGGAATTATTTGCTCTACAATTTTTACCGCATCTTCTGAGTACTTGGTCATAATATAAAGCGAAAAGTCAATATTGTAAGGTGCTCCAGACCAAGAAAAGTCACGTGCGCCATTGGTTTCCGTTTTATTTTCTTTACGAATTTTTTGAGTTGAACCAATCTTTCTTGTTCCGTCATAAACCATATTATTAATTTCAAACGACATACGAGGAAGTGTAATCGCGGAAGTCTGCGTAAATTCTGGATCTTGAGTTATTTTAGCAAGAAACTTTTGAAACGGACCATAAGCAATTGGTACTACAATACCTTGCTGTTCAACTCCTTCATTGTCATATCTATTGACCACAATTTTGTTAAAAAGCGTACCAAAAAGAGCTATATATTTTCGAGTTGTGGCGTTATAGAATGTGTTTACAAATGCCATTATAATCCAAACCTTGATTTCTTTTCATTAAAATTGACCAGTACTTCTTCTGCTGTAAGAGTACCATCGTATATTCTGAATGCTGCTATATCACCATCAAAGCTATACATATCAGTAATGCTTTCACCGATAGTGCCGTAAATCGCAGAACCTATTATTATATTAGAATCATTAGAAGATGTTGATGTTGACGTGTAACTAGAATTAGCCACTTCAACTCCGTTCATATATACTGAACTACCAACGTTTGATATAGATACTACGAGATGCTGCCATACATCTATTGTTGGTGTTGTTGCATATTCAAGAACTTGATTATTTGCGGAATTACCAAACGAAAATTTGTATCCACCGCTATCAACATAACCATAATAACCTATGTAAGTGTTTGCTTCAACCTCAGCAACCTTAGAAAAAAGAACTGTTGGATCGGCCCCTTGAAGAGTATCAATTTTGTGCCACATTTCAAAAGAAATTTGTCCTTCAATATCTAATGATGTATCGTCTATAACTGTAAAGCGTTCTGATGTATCAATGACTGTGTTAGAAGGTGCTGTGTTACCGGTTATCGTATTAGCCCCTATACCGCTTTCGCCGTCATCACCAACTTCTACATCAGTTGGTATAAACTCCTCTAAAATGAGACTGCCCTCAAGTGTAAAATAAAACTGACCATTAGCAGTATATCTCGTAACGTGGTTTACAGCAAATGCATCGTTTTTATATCTAGAAGTATCAGGCCATTCAGATCCAAAACCTGAATAGTTTTCACCATCTAGATCAAGAACCAATATTGCGTTTTGATAAGGCGAAGGAAAAACCTTTGACATTTTACCAAAAGAAAATGAAGATGAAAAACTACTGAGCATTACGCTTCCTCAAAACCGCTGGATTGACCTAAAACTATGTAATCTCCAGATGTGTTCAAAACAGAAAAAGAAATTACGTCTACGCCATTTGTGGTTCCGGTTGGTTCTAAGCCACCTTGCCAATAAACAATCTGCGGAATTGCGTTTATAGAAATATTTTGCGGAATATAAGCCGTACTGCCCTGATTTATAACTACAGTAAACGCAGTAGATTTACCCTGATCTAAATCTAGGTTATAAAAATTTACGTCAAAATTGGATGCTGGTGATGTAAAATAAACTACATGCCCGTCAGAACAATCTTGCGCATGAAAACTCGAAACACTGGATACTGCAGTAAAACTTTCTCTTACATTTACCACATCGATCTTAGTCAGTAATTCGTCAATATCTGTTAGATCTGAAATATCAACTGGTACAAATGGCGTATTTGCAAGATCTGTGTATTCACCTGAAAATAAAAGCCCAGTAGAGTCTACTAAATCACTAATATCTGTTGGTATCGCAGCGCCTAAAACATTATTAGCATCAGTCAATTCACTAATATCACTTGGAATAAACGGAGTATTTGCAAGATCGCTATAATCTCTTGAGAAAATTATGTTGTTAGCATCCGTCAATTCACTAATGTCAGTCGGAATTGTATCTACTGATGCATATATTTCAGTAAAGTTTTCATTTGCTTTAGTAAAGGCATCACGTATCGGATCACCAGTACCGTCATTAGCCGCAGCACCTATGTTTATGATTCTTTGTACCATTGTTTCCTCTTAGACTATATCTGTGGTTATTACTATATTATCGGCAGTAATTATTGTGGAGTCTGCGCTCGCAGAATTTGTTCTTGGATTTGTAATTACTTCGCTGAATGGATCAATTTCAGTAAAGTCAATGAAGCCATTACCTTCTCTTTCAAAGTCGATATTGCGTGCAATCGGATCTACTTCTTTGAGAGTTACGAGGTCACCAATTCTATCAGTCTTAATGTCATCATAGAAGTTATCAATAAGTGGTCTTCCAGTATCAAATCTCTCATTTGAATATTCAAAAAGTTCACACTTGATGTCAAATATTTGAAGAGCACCAGATTGATAGAAAATACTTTCGTGTTCTACGTGTGTTACTTTGAAAAACTTACCATTCATTGGCATAAAAATAAGATCGCCTTCAAGCGGTCGAACCTTCAGCGGTTGGTGTCTAGTCACAAACTTTTCAAAAGTTCGTATTGCAACTGAAAAAGTTACGCTGTCTCGTATTTGCAGACCAAACCTGCTGAGGAAGTCACCTTCACCTTCAAATCCATCCACACTTTTAATGTACATATCAATTTCATAAGATTCATCGAAAATTGACAGATCATCTTCATTCAGAATTGCGTCTTCTGCTTGTAAAGATCTAGTGAGATAAATCGTATCTAGACCATAAATTTGAATTGATTCAATAACCAGATCTTCAATGAGTTGCTGCTCATTAAAATAATCATAATTCTGAAAGAAAACATTGGTAGCCATGAGTTATCCGATAAAGTTATATGTGAGTGGTTGAAGACTTTGTATAGCCTGTTCTTCCATTTCTTTACGGTCTGCTTTAGCTTCAGAAAGAATTTGTTCTCCATTAAACTGCACACCACCTAAAAGCTGCATGTTTGTAAACTTCGTAAGATTTAAACCCCACTGTTCGCGTATCAACGCTGAAGAATAGTTTTGCAACCAACGATCATTCCACACATCAGAATATGTTTCTGGGTCTATGATATCATAAGCTTCTACGATAACGAATTCACCAGGAACAAGCAAATTTTTATTGATGTCAAGATACAATTTATTGATATGTCGATTATATCGAATAAGCGGTTTACCGACAAGAATTTCTTGAATAAACTCGAGATATTGCATTGACTGCCAATAGTGCTGGATGTTATAGCCAGTAATGTCTGAAAGATTATTCAAAACAAACTGATATTGTACATTGAAAAAACCAGCACCGCTGCTGATAGAAGAACTCAAGTCAAAAATACGAGAAATACCGAGAAGTCTTTCTGGTACATCAATATAACCATTATCTATATCTTCTTGCGTGAGTTGATGCTTGAGATATATTAGCTGGCTGCCACTATAGTGATAGTCTCTCCAGAAAGAAATAGCTTCATCAATACGATCATCGACCTGTTCATCAGATACGTTAATCTGTATTACAGGTGCACCTATTTTACGAAGTACATAATCTTTGAATTCTGCTCTTGTAGTTGGCGCTGCCATCCGTGCATCTCCTAGTTTTATATCTATTTATACTCAAAAAGATTGCACATTTTGATTGACAAATTCTACTAATGTGTTATAATAGATTTATCTCAATCAAACAAATAACAGATTAGATCCTGAATATATCTTCTTCTATACAATTACTACCATATTGAATCTCTACAATTCTTAGTTCATCATTAGAGTTATTTATGAGTTGGTGCCATTGACCAGTACGAATTACAACTGAAGTGTGTCTTTTAAGAGTATGTTCTTGTAAATCAGTTTCGTCATCACCAATCATTACTTTACCAATGCCATATGAAACAATCCAATATTCACTTCTTTTATTGTGCTTTTGCAGACTAAGTGACTTGCCTGGCTTTACAACTAGTTCTTTTACTTTTGTTGCAGGACCATCTGCATGCAATACTCGATAGTATCCCCACTTTCTTTCTGTTCTTGGAGTCTTCCACTCTGTAAGGATCTTACTGCTTGAGTTCATCTTGTGAGTTCCGCCTACTCCAAAGGCGAACTCGAGACGTGTATCATTAATTTCATTTTCAGGAATGTTACCCGAATTTCGATCTCCACCATTTGCAAAAACAATATGAGAGTTTGGATAAGTATTGAGACAGTGTCGAATTGCTTCCTTCGAGGATCCATCGTTATCATCAAATACAATCACCGAATCTACCATAGAGAGATTTTTTACAATGCTAACTCTCTCATTGATGTCCATAAATGGCTGTCCTTTTTTACGGGTTAGCCATTCATTACTATTTATTCCAACTACAAGCATGTCACCAAGCTTCTTTGCTTCCTCAAAGTACGCGATATGACCACTGTGTAGCGGATCAAATCCTCCTGTTACAAGTACTACTTTCATATCAAAGCTCCATAATTTGGTCAAGTGTTAGTTTTGATCCAGTGCGTTTCCACCAGTTGAGAACAGTTTCATAAGATGGTACTGCAAGATGCGACTGACCTTCTACTAAGTTTTTTGAGTCGTTATTAGCATCAACTATCGTGGAATTAAAGTCTTTTACATTATGATTGAAAAGCGGAAATGAATATGTATTACCATATTTTTCATGCATAATATAGTTTTCTACAGAAAGAGATACAAACGGATCTTTTACAGCTATTGTTTTTTCATCTACAATAAGATCCTCGAGCAATTTTTTAGCATAGTTTCTTTTCAAAATATATGCTTGTATTCCGTGATCAAGATGATCTCTACGTCTTACTCGTATATCTGGATCTATCTGATAAATGCAAGAAAGCTGTATAGCATCGCAATTGTTTGGAAGCTTTGACACGAATTCGTTTAGATTGAAGTTCCAATACTTAATATTATCAAAACTTACGTCATCTTCAAAGAATAGACCATATTCTTCTTGAGTTTCATCATACCACTTTTTTATTGTAAGTAAATGCGAAGTAAGAACACCGAGAGGAAGAAGTTCGATGCGTTTTTCATTTCCTATAAAATCTATATTTGTATCTTCTATTTTTTTGAAGACATTCATGCGATATTTATTTGTGCCAATGCGATTGAAAGCGTCTGTCAATACATTTCTTCTAGATCCACAACTTTCAAGACTTAATATATTTGGAACAAACTTATCTAAAGGACTATTATGAACTTTTTTTTCGTGTTCAAACATATAGGTACCAACAAAATTGATGTCGTTTTTTGCTTTTAGTTTTTCAATAGTATCAGAATTTACAATATCTGGATGTACCCACCAATCTTCGTGGCTATCAGTTTCATTTATAGCAATGTCATTTACTACTAAAACATAACCTGCATCTTTTAGGATATTTCGTGAATATTCTCTTATTTTATGATTTTTGATATACATGTCATGTTCAAAATGAATCACAGCAAATTTGTAATCACTGAATGGAATTCTGCGAAGAGTTTCATATGAGTCATCATCGCAATCAATTTGAAGATAATCTATTTCATACGGCATACAGTGATTATCTAATAGTTCAAAATAATTTACATTTAAACTTTGAGCTCGTATAACTGGGTTTTTTCTTTTGACAAAAAATTGATTGCAATGATCACGATCTTGATCTAAAGAAATACCTTTCCATCCAAAGCTTTTTTCAAGTAGAAATGTATTATTGTTGAGAATTGGATCACCGGAACCAATTTCAAGATACGTTCCATTCTTTTTTCCATTGAGTGCTGTAAGTACAAACATATCTTGCATATGTTTAGAATAGTTTTGATCTACAGTTTCTATTCCATCAAAACCAAATTTGTATCTCGAAGCATCGTATGGAATTGTATCTGGATATCCATTTTTAGCAAGTAATTCATTTACAAGCATTTCATGTTCTTTATCCATTTGAACATTATATTTCAAATGATAGAGAGCTTGTTTTGATTTTTCATATAGGCCTATATTCCAGTCGCCAACAGCCTTTTCGTAAATAAGCGCATATGCTCCAGGAAAATTGATGTCTGTTCTCATATCGTTATACGACTCATACTGCAATCCAAGTTGAGCATATAAACTGCATTCGCGCCACTTTTCCATTTTATGATATAATTTGCTGAGGAAGTAATATGCTTCAGATCTATTTGGCATGGCAGTGACAGCAAATTGAAGAAGACCTTCAGTTGAAAAGTTTCTTCTACCCTGAGAATCAAAACATTTAGCAGCTCGAATCATAGCCTCAAACTTAATTCGGTCATCATTTGATTTTTCAGCTGCTCTTATATAAAAAGAAACTGCTGATGCTGTTTGACCTAGTTTTTCATATTCATATCCAACATCAAAGTTTTTTACGGGATCTAGCGGATCCTTCACGTATTCTTCAAGCTTCATCATTCTACAATCATCCTTTGAAGTATATCTTGTGGCATTCTTAATATATAAGCAGCGTTATCCTGGAAACCAAACGAGATCAAAACGTCATCTCCGTGCAGTGCTAAACCTGCAGCAAATTCGATTTCTCCTTTCATGAAAGAAAAGTCTTCAGAATAATTTACTACTTTGAAGTCTTTATCCCACACTACAAGTCTGTGCATGTATCGGCCGTCTTTTCTGCCGATGCGATCTTTATATAACCAAACTTCATGAGTAATTGCAATATAGTGATCTCTCCACGGTATAATTTGAGAAGATCCTCTTATATCTCTTGGAAACGCATAACCTTTATCGTGTTTCACTATTGTTGCAGTGCAGCTTTTATCTTCAGGATTATAATGAGCTATTTCTACAGGATTTGTCCATTTAACAAAATCGTATGGTCTATCGAGAATCGGCATCCAGTTTTTTTCACAATAGCTCTTATCACCATTTGGAGATGGGATATAAGATCTACTTACTTCTTCGTATCCATCTCCGGTAAACTCGATCTCGCAAAGATCCATTCTACCAGTGCCTTTGTTATCGATGTGATCTCTTCTTACACCACAGAGATAAAGTTTTTCATTCCAACGAAAAAGTCTAGCATCTTCAAGACCAATGAAGTGCCATTTAGGATCTTTATTGAGCTTCATATCAACCATGTAAGAATTTTTGATTGACAGGTCTTGATTGAGTTGACACATAAAGTTGTTAGTTCGAAGAGTCCAATCGTCTTCTGGATGGATATATTGAAGAGGTCCCCACTGATGAGGAAACCCCTTGCCTTCGCTGTGATAAAGAGTGTAGTTTACATGCCTTACGTTTACAAGGATGTCATCACCATCTACAAAAATAGATGGATTCATAAGACCCGTACCTTCGGTCTTTTCTTGAGGCACTACCAGTGGATGTATTGATCCACCGTTTTTAAGTGCATAATCTACAAGTCCATTTGTGGACACGTGGTTCATTCATATACTCCATTACAAAATATTTCAAAATTAGAGTGCTAAGAGAGCAATTGTTCTAGCGTATTCATCTGGCTGAGCTACAGGAGTTGCAAAGCTTAAGTTGCCTGAGCCGTCCGTAATCAATACTTGATTGATAGTACCTACTGAAGTTGGAAGTACAAGTGTACCGCTTCCAGAATCAGGCGATTTAAGAGTGATATTACCAGAACCAGTGTGATCTAGATTGATTGCCATACCTTATTTCCTTATACGGTTGTGGATCCGCTCATATCATCTTGTGACATTACCCATGCATAGCATTTAGCAATGAAGTCATCACCTGTTTGTGCTACGACTTCTGCATAATCTACGTGATAGCGACGGAAGTCAACTTCACGAGTATCATCTGTTGGTTCAGTGGTTGCATATGCAGAAAGGTCAATCACTACTGTGAATTTTGGACCACCTTCTCTCATACGAGAAACTGCTGCTGTTGCAATACGATAGTATGCACCGTTGAATGCAATACCATATTGTGAGTTTTGTAGATCAAATTGAATTGCCATTTGTTTTCTCCTTTTGAGTTATTTATATCAAGCGTAAGTGACTTCAGACGTGTTGATTGTTGCAACCCAGCGAATGTTGGTAGCTGCGGCACCAGTGACCTCGATCTTGAGGCCACCGTTGGTCGTGTCAGCCGAGAGCGTCATACCCCAAGCTGGTGTGTTGTCCAGAACAGTCGTGGCACTGTTGACCAGCACTGTCGTCCCCGCCGATCCCTCCCTGCGGATCAAGCCCTCAACCTTCCATGCTGCACATGCAGTGCCTGTAGAGGCTTGCTGTCGGGCTACGATCGTGCCTGAGAAGGCGTAGGCAGAGTTGTTGGGAAGGATGACTTGGTTATTGGTGCTTGCGGCGGCTTTGTTTGAAGTCAGGGCTTTGGGTGTGGCGTCAGTTGTTGCTGCGACAACCACCAATATTCCAGCTTGCATATCCGCATAGTTGGAAAAGTACCCAGATGATTTGGCGAGTTTACCGTAGATCGAGGCTGTGTTTGCACCATAACCAATGGCCTGTGAATAGTGTCCGCTTGCTATGTTAAGGTATCCAGTGGCAAAAGACCCTAAACCAGATGCCGTTGATGACGACCCCATAGCCACGGCTCCGTCACCCTGAGACGCTGTTACTGAGGTGCCGATTGCTGTAGCATAAGTTGCTGTAGCCTTAGCCCTATCCCCCATCGCAATGGAGTTAGCACCAGTAGCGCCATAAGAACTGGTATTGTTGGCTATAGCTGCTGCGAAACTGTCGGTGCCGGAGGCGTATGATTTGCCAATTGCAGCAGGAAAGTTGTTTGATCCCGCAGTCACAGAATATGGCCCTATTGCCGAACTATAGGGTGCCCCTGCATACGAATTATATCCAAACGAAGCGGCTCCTTCCCCTGTAGGATTATTATTTGGTTGATGACCGATAGCTACACTTTGAGCACCCGAGGCGTTGGTGTAATTGCCAATTGCGATTGAAGTAGCTCCTGAAGCAGTTGCCAGTCGTCCAATCGCTACAGCATTTGTACCAGTCGCAGATGGCTTAGTTGACGTGCCGTCATAGTTCTCAGCATACAGTTGAAGCGGATTTGATATATCAGCAAACGTTATTGTTCCAGAACCATTGGTCGTCAGAACCTGACCCGTTGTGCCATCAGTATTTGGTAATGCATAAGTACCACTAATTTGAACAGTATCTGTAGTACCACCAAGAGCAATGAGATTGGCTGTATTAGAAAGTGCAGTATCACCGATGGCAATGCTGTTGGCAGCAGTTGCTTTTGCGAGTTGTCCTATTGCAATAGAGTTAGCCCCAGTAGCGCCATAGCTTGAGGTGTTGTTGGCTATAGCTGCTGCGAAGGCATCAGCCCCACTTGTATAACTGTTTCCAATAGCAACATTGTAATTGTTAACAGCAGTCGTTGCGCCTTTCCCGAAGGCTGCACCTCCAAAGTTGGAAGCTAATGCGCTTTGTCCAATAGCAACAGAATTTGTGGCCGATGCTGTTGAATTAGGCCCAGCTAAAGAGTTGGTTCCTGATGCCACTGATGCTGTACCAAGAGCTACGGCTTGTGTCCCAGAAGCAGTAGAATCCCACCCTAATGCAGCGGCGTTCGACCCTGACGCATCAGCACTTCTTCCTAGAGCTATTGCGTATGTGGCAGATGCTGTAGCATTATGCCCCATGGCGATTGCGTATGTATTACTCGCACTAGCATTAAAGCCAATCGCCACAGCATTGTCGCCAGTAGCAGAAGGTGCTGTAGGGCTGGAGGAATTCTCGGCATACAACCCAAGTAAATCTTTTGCGTCTGAAAATCCGATAGTTCCAGAACCATTCGTTTTCAAAACTTGATTTGTAGATCCATCTGCAGTCGGTAAAGTAAACGCAGTAACAAAACTCTGTAAATTACTATCATAAGCTAATACAGTACTTCCAATGTCACCCGAGTCTAATTTTCCGTCAAGTGCTGTTTGAAGACCGTCAATGTTAGAAATAACGTGATTATGGCTATCATCTGCTACTGTAGCAGTAATAGTAATATTTGCGCCACCGTTAAATGAAGCAGATCCTGAAAGATCTCCTCCAAGACTAATAGTTCTTGAGGTTGCAAGAGTAGTGGCGGTATCAGCATTACCAGTCAAAGCACCGATAAATGTAACACCCGCAATTGTACCATCGTCTGATACGCTTAAAACAGAAGAGCCAGAAGAGTTAGCGACTTCAAAGAGTGTTCCTGTGTTTGCGTCTGTGACTGTAAGAAGGTCGCCAGCGTCTCCACTAATGACTAGTTTATCATTAGCACCGTCCATTGCGATATTGATTGTATTTGTTGGACTAACAACATTGTCAACAAGACTAATTGTGTTAGCTGTCAAGCCGTTCTTGACTATGAACTTCTTATCGTTTGCCACGGTTCACTCTCCCCTTATTGGCTATTACTTTTATTTATATATTATGTGCCGTATCTAATCATGGTGGTGTCATTAAATCCACCAGAATATAATTTCTTATTTGCGTAGTCTAACGAAATACCGTAGGCGCCTGGAGTAGAAACAGTATACGACTGAACTAAAGAACCATCGGATAGATTACATTCGTATATTTTACCGGTCGAAGCATTTCTATGCCTATAGAGGAATGTGGAACCATTATAGCAAAGACCAAACTCGGTATCCGCTGGAAGTGATGTTAATACAACAGATGCCGTAACTGTTTGAGTAATAGGCTCAAGTGTGTCTATTCTATATAAAGTTCTTTTTTGGTCTAGACTCGTCGCATACATTCCTCCGTTACCGTCGTATGCAAGACCAGTGACTTGTCCGGTAAATCCAGAAAGTGTCCAAGTTGCAACATAACTTAAATCGGAAAGTAAGTATATATCTATTGCGGGCGTTGTAATTCCTATGTAAAGATAAGCATTTCCATTGAAATACCCTACAGTAGCTGATCTACCGTTTACACGACTACCTGGTAGAGTTACTTTTGATCCCCACTGGAAATATCCACCTGTGCGATAAGCATGTGTACTGCTTCCCATATAGCCGTCATAAAGACGATTTGTATTTGCATCATAAAACCCGTCAAGACCATCATATGAAGTTGTACCTGTAGCTTCAGCCGTTGTCGAAAATACTATACGATTGCCGTCCCAATTACCATACTCTACTCCAAACGCACTAACTGCGGCGGAGACTGCACCAATTATCATAGGGCTTGTCAACTTGAAACCACCTGTTACTCGAACTGTCATATTATATCTCCATGTAGTGCTTAGCGATACGTTCTGCTGTGATTTGTTCTTCCATTATTTTATATTCTTATCCAGTAATTAATGTTTCTGTTACTTTGAATGTAGTACTATTTGAACTTGCTGGTGTTGCAAGGATACGAACAGTTCCTGCAGAAATATCTACTTCATATGTAGCAAGTACTCCTGCACCAGTAAATACTGTACCATACTCTACTGCGGACGCAGTGACTCCGTTATGCACAACCAAAAGCTCAGTTACATGAACTTCGCCAGATACTGCATTAGATGCTTGTATTATGAATTTACCAGAACTATATGTAACTGTTGCAAACCCAGCTATAAGTGCTGTTGAAGTAGAACTTGTAGTAGCAGAGTCTGCACCGAGTACATAAGTTGAGTCTACTTCTACAATACCGTCAAGGTTGACAGTTCCAGTAAATGTAAGCGTTCCAGAAGCACTGTCAGTTGCATTGCTGCGTAAGAAAGAAGATGAATCAATACCATCGAGAGTATCTGCATCTACATTCAGCGCGTCTACATAAGACTTAGTAACTCTCGAATCAATAGCGCTATTTGCTCTTGCTACAGTATAATATTGATTAGTACCTTCACCAATTACCGTAGTGGTAAGCGCAGTTGAAGAAAGACTCGTAACGTGTCCATAAGTGTCGACTTGAACATTTTGTATTACCGTGCCAGTTGTATTATTTGTGTTTGCTTGTGAAGAAGTATCAGCATGATTGATAGTAATGGTTTCATTGCCAGTCTGGTTGGTGGTAAAATTACCGCCAGTAGTCAGGCCGCCACCAGCACTAATTGTAATAGTCGCGTTTCCGATTGTAGGTATATTTGCGAAGTTGTTATAATCTAAATAGTAAGAACCGTGCTGTCCGTCAAGTTTATCAGCATCAATGTTCGAACCGATACCTCCAATAAGAGTAGTAGATATATTAATAGAGCCATTTGCAAGATCTGTAAGTGTAGTGTTGGCAGAACCGGTGACATCTCCGGTAAGCGTTACTTCAATATTTGGATCGGGCTTATTAGTCGTATTAGTCCAATCAAGATAATAAGATGCAGCTTGACCATTTAGATTTGTTGAATTATTTGCAGAAGCAACTGTTGTTACCCAATCAAAGCCTCCTACAGCGTCACTATAGATTAGAACACTATTGTCAACATAAGTGGCGCCTAGATGATTATCAATTCCTTGAGGGAAATCAGTGATTGTTGACACTGTATGATTATGACTATCATTTGCCACTGTAGTTGTAATACTAATTACGCCATTACCGAGATCTGTAAGTGTAGTATTGGCGGAACCAGTAACATCACCAGAAAGTTGAACATCGATATTTGGATCAGGTTTATTGGTTGTATTAGTCCAATCAAGATAGTAAGTTCCATTTTGACTATCAAGAGTATCAGCATCTACATTAAGAGCATTTATGAACGACTGTGTAACCCTCGCATCAATCGCACTATTTGCTCGAGTAATGTTATAGTACTGATTTGTACCTTCACTAATATCTGTTGTTGTGAGAGTTTTACTTCCAAGCGCAGTAATATGACCGTATGTATCTAGTGTAATGTCTTGAATGACTGTACCACCAGAGTTGTTTATAGACGCTTGAGTTGAGGTATCAGCGTGGCTAAAAGTAATCGTCTCGTTTACGCTCTGGTCAGTCGTAAAGTTACCTCCTCCAGTAAGACCAGTTCCAGCTGAAAGAGTAATAGTAGCATCGCTTGCAAGAGTAGTCGCACCATCGAAAGTAATAGTATTATTTGCAGCTGAGTATGTAAGATTGATATTTGAACCACCAACGAAGTTTACATTTTCACCAGATGTAATAGTGTCTCTTAATGTGCTATCAACTAAAAGATTCCAGTTAATGTAGCTATCTGCTGTTGGATCACCTGTAAAACCAAAATCATTCAGTGTTAGTTCTCTTGTAGAAAGCCCAACTACATGTCCGAATGTGTCGAGATCTACAGTACTAACTACGTTTGCTCCGGTAAGAGGACCAGTGTTAGCCTGAGAAGATGTATCAGTGTGACTAAACACTGTACCATTGAGCTCAAGGCCAGAGCCAGCACTATAAATCTGCGAAGATGATATTTGTGAGAAAGTAATACCAGTAGTACCAAAGGTAATTGTGCCTTCTGCTGTCATTACATAAAGTTCACCCGCGCCAGTATCACCTTCTTGAACGTAAAAAGCATCACCTTGGCCTAACGAAGCTGGGTCGCTTGGATTATAAGAGTCTGCATCGTCAGCTCTTGTAAGTTCCCAGTTAGTAGATATAGAACCAGTATCTGTAACAGTATAAACACCGTTATGAGCAGTGTTTGCTTGTTCGTAAATAAGAACGCGATCGTCAAGATCGAGTGTTACGCCGTCTATTACAAGTGCAGCTTGCGTTCCAGCATTTGTAAGAGTAGCTCCAACGCCAGAAGTTCCGTTGTCGTATGCGACGTTGAGATCTATTGGAGATTCTACTCTGACTGGATTGTGATAGTGAAGTGACGCTGCAGCAATAGTGTCTACGTATTCTTTCGTTGCAGCATGAAGAGCATTTGTAGGATCTGCGTGTAGAGTCAAGAACCCAGTGAGTGTATCACCAGATGTATTCACGTAACGAGTATCGTAACGAGTATCTAGATCTACAGAAGTTAGTGACGTAACATGACCAAATGTGTCAATCTGCACATTTTGAACAACATTTCCGTTAGTGTTATTCGTATTGGCTTGTGACGAAGTGTCTGCGTGACTGATAGTTCTGCTTGTAGAAAGATTGCCACCGCCAGTAAGACCAGTGCCAGCCGTGATTGTGACTGTCTCGTCTACCTTTCCGTCAAGCGCAGTTTGAAGACCATCTACGTTTGCAATAATGTGATTGTGGCTATCATCAGCAACTGTTGCTGTAATGCTTAACGATCCGTTGCTGAGATCTGTAAGAGTTGCGTTTGCAGAACCAGTAACATCACCAGTAAGAGTTACTTCAATATTCGGATCGGGCTTATTGGTCGTATTAGTCCAATCAAGATAATAAGAACCATCTTGGCCGTCAAGCAAATCTGCGTCAAGTCCAGAACCAGATCCATCTACTGTAAGAAGTTCAGCGAGAATAGTATTGGCATCTGCATCTAATTTACCATCGAGAGCAGTTTGTAAACCATCTATATTGGAAATTACGTGATTGTGACTATCATCAGCAACTGTTGCGGTAATACTTATTGAACCATTACCAAGATCTGTAAGAGTCGCATTTGCAGAACCAGTGACATCACCAGTAAGAGTTACTTCAATATTCGGATCAGGTTTATTGGTTGTATTAGTCCAATCTAAATAATACGAACTTTCTTGGCCGTCGAGTAAATCCGCATCAAGTCCAGAACCAGATCCATCTACTGTAAGTAAAAGCGAAAGCACTGTATTTGCGGTAACGCCGGATGAGTCAAGAGCATCTTGAAGACCGGTAATATTTTCAATAGTATGATTGTGACTGTTATCAGCTACAGTAGCAGTAATACTAATAGAACCATTGCCAAGATTTGTAAGTGTAGTATTAGCAGTACCGCTCACGTCACCTGTAAGAACTACTTCAACATTTGGATCTGGCAAGTTTGTAAAGTTATTGAAGTTGAGATAATAAGAACCATCTTGACTATCAAGAGTATCAGCATCTACATTCAGTGCATCAATAAACGTTTTGTTTACGTTTGATGTAATTATGCCACTTACGCCAGTACTAAAATCGGTAATGGTACTCACGGTGTGATTGTGGCTATCATTTTCTACCGTAGTAACAATTGATAAATTACCACTTAGAAGATCTGTGACAGTTACAGTTCCAGTACCGGTAACATCGCCAGAAAGCGAAGCATTGATAACAGGATCTGGTAAGTTTGTAAAGTTATTAAAGTTGAGATAATAAGTACCGTGTTGACCATCTAATAGATCAGCATCAAGATTTGAACCAGCTCCATCCACTGTAATAAGTTCAGCAAGAATAGTATTGGCGTCTGCATCTAATTTACTATCAATAACTTCTTGAAGACCATCAACATTATCAATAGTATGATTGTGACTATCATCAGCAACTGTAGTGGTAATTTCAATTAAGCCGTTACCTAAATTTGTAAGAGTTGTATTTGCAATTCCACTCACGTCTCCAGAAAGAATGACGTCAATTTTAGGATCCGGAAGATTTACAAAATTGTTAAAGTTTACGTAATATGCACCGTCTTGTCCGTCAAGAGTATCCGCATTGATATTAAGAGCATCTACAAAAGACTTTGTTACTCTTTCATCAATAGCTGTATTTGCGCGCGCTATGGTAAAATACTGGTTTGTTGAACCTTCTAAAAGACCGTCTGTATCAAATGCCTGAAGATCAAGATTTGCGCTAAACGAACTTCCGTCTGCGGTGCCAATCGTAAGAACTCCATTTGGAGAGTCATATTCAAATGAGCTTACTCCAGCAACATTGAGTTCCGTCACTGCGGTAATTCTACCGTCTTCATCTACAGTAATCTGTGGAACCTTTGAAGCGGAACCATAAGTATTTGCTACAACACCGGTATTCGAAAGTTCTGTTACGATATTAATAATACCGCTCGCAAGATCCGTAAGTGTTGTATTACCAGTACCAGTGATATCTCCAGAAAGATCTATTGTAACTGTAGGATCTGGCTTATTGAGAGTATTTGTCCAGTCTAAATAATATATGCCATTTTGTCCATCGAGCAAATCTGCGTCGATATTCAGCGCGTTCACATAAGCTTGATCTACATTATTTGTTATAATATCAAGCTGATCTACCCATACTCTATTTCCTACTGTATCAGAAGTAAGAACATAGTTATTACCTGCAGCAATACCAAGATCTGGTTCTGCGTTTTTAAGATCCAAAAATTCATAGCGTTGAGGATCTGCTTGAATACTTGGAGTCTTTTTTACTCTTCCGGATAAAAATGTTGTCATGTTGCTTTACTCTGTATGTTCGCTGGAAAGTTTCTCTTCTGCTGCCGACCAAACATCAAACACGTTATTTGCTTCAGCTCTTACTTGCAGAGTATCTCCAACAGACGTATTTGCATCTCTTTTAAACAAACTTCTACCCTGAAGTGGAATAAATGCGGTGTCTCCAGCAGGAACATCGATCTTTCCAAATTCTACGGTAGTGTTTGCTTCGGTTACCAACACAATTTCAATCCAACGTGTTTCTGTATCTTTATTTCTCGCTGCAAGTGGCGTCAAGAAAAATATTTCACCAGGGCGAATTGCTCTGGCATCATCAAGTGGATCTCTTGCTGCAAACTTATCAGAAGAGTCTGGTACTGAAAAATCTGGAGCTTCTGCAATAATTGTAAAATCTGTAGAAACATCTACTAATTCTGCTCTTACTGGCTTACCCGTAGATGGTGTACGAACTGTAATTCTAGCCATTATCAAAAACTCCTTGCTATAGCTGTTCTAGTTGCGATTCTATTGACTGCTTTTTCAAATGGCGGACCTGTAAGTTCTCCGGTATCTGCATTAATTTCCATACCTCCAATAAAGAGAGCAGAACCCTGATCGTCCTGACCAGAAGCAATTACTAGACCGCCGTCAAGTTCACGAATGCTTTCTTGAATTGTGGTGTCGTTTCCTGCTGGAGGTATTTTCGTAAGTGCAACACCAGACATAATAGCAGTCCACGTATGACCGATTGCAGTAATTGTAGATGGTTCTGATCTTGTAGCAGGATTTTGTAACGTATCTTTAAGAGCATCTACGAGGCCAGTAACGATTGTTTGTGATGGCGCATCTATGCCAAGCCCGTTAATTTCATCACGCATATATTCGAATGAAAATATGAAAGAATCAAGCTTATCTGTGGAAAATACCAAATTAGCTTGAGGATCAAAAAGTCCTTTTGCAAAATCGATAGCAGGAGTTTCATCTCCTGTTTCAATAACCCAGGAAATAGCCTGAATAAAAGTGTTTGCATCGCGCCTTGTATATTCTTGATCGTCGCCGAGATCCAAAACAGCGGTGTTACTTACTTCAGTATTTCCTGCATAACCTTGAATTACTAATTCGTCCCAGAGATCATCAATAATAGTACTTCTTGCTTGTATAATCGTATTTGCATCAGTTGGTGATGGGATAAACGTAGTAATATCAATTGACGGACTTAAATCTTCAAGTTCTGTCGGAAGTGCTATATTACGATTACCTTCTGCGACTAAAGTAAAGTCTCCAAATTGCGTTGCACAGCTTGAAAGAAGAATTTGACCACCGTCAAGTGCTAAAAAGTGCTTATGGCACCAAATTGAAATAGCGTTTACTGCGTTAATCAAAGCACCATTTTTTGCAACATATCCAATACCGTTATGAGTAACTGGAGTAGCACCCCACGTCATGATATTAGGATAGATGCTATAAGGAGAACATACTAAACCATCTGCAAGTACAACACCAGCACCTCTTCCTACGAGAGGATTGCCGTTATCTCTATCGAGCGGTGGTGGAACGTTATCCCAATATGGAACCGTTCTTACTGCAATCTTGTGTGCGTATGGTGCTCTACGAATTACCGCTCCAGGTCTGAAAGAAACCGCAAAACCCGATGTTGGGTTATCGAGAGAATCAACTCTCCAACCTTCAAAAATTGGACCTTCAATAAAACAACCGGAGCCCATACGAAATACGTTACGCTCTTCATATCCTGCTTCTGGTTTGATTACAACAGATCTGTGTACTGCTCGAATTAAGCAATTATCAGGCATGTCAAGATGGCCTTGAGTTTCATATATTCCAGGCGCAATATCAATAAGAGTAATTTCACCGTTTCTTGTGTTTACTACTTCAAGCGCTTTTTCTATTGTAGAAAAAGCTGTATCCCAACTTGTACCGTCGTTAGTATTTTTACCGTTCTTTTGAACGTAGTAGACGTTGTCTATAGGAACCTTTCCTACAAACTTTACTATTTCTTCTAAAGAGTCTTTATTTCTTTTGAGATATATCTCGCCATCATAGGTATTGATAGCGAGTTCGCCAAAATCAAGCTGTTCTGTTGTTGGCACCTTTCCTTCTACGGAACTGCGCTTAAATTTGATAGATGTAGTCATTTTTCCTCGCGGTTATCTAACCATTTGAATAAGGATTATGTAATCCTTATTTGTATTTATATCAGTAAGACCCACCATCTATAGATTCTAACCTGACGTCACCACTAGTTACTGCAAATTGTCTTATCGTATTTGCACTATCCGACCAACCACCAAATGATGCTACACCCATATTTGTAAGAGTAGCTTCTTCACCAGAAATTGTTATTTGATTATCTGAAACAACTGTGTTAATACCTTCTCCTGCTGCGAAGGTAATTGTTTCACCTAAATTGAGTTGGTCTGTAGTTCCGCTTTCAGCTGCTACATTGATGAAAGAGTTTTGAATTTTTGCATTTGTAATACCAGAGTCTTTTACGCGAAGAATATCGCCAACTATTTCTATTGTGCTACCATCAGTATTTACGCTGAAAGTAACACCACTGAGACTAAGACCATCACCTGCGTCGTATATTTGAGAAGCTGCAATTTGTGAAAATATAATACCAGTAGTACCAAAGGTAATCGTTCCTTCAGTTGTCATTACATAAAGTTCACCAGCACCAGTATTACCTTCTTTTACAAAGAATGCATCACCTGCACCTAATGAATTTGGATCACTCGGCGCGTATGAATCAGAATCTGCAGATCGAGTAAGAACCCAATCTGTATTTGCAGAACCTGTATCTGTAACAGTATATATACCATTTTGAACTGTATTAGCTTGTTCATATACAAGAACTCTATCATCAAGATCAAGAGTAATACCATCAATTATAAGAACTAGTTGAGTACCAGTGTTTGTAAGAGTAGCTCCAACTCCTGAAGTTCCATTATTATAAGAAGCATCTAGGGTTATTGGAGACTCTACTCTTACTGGATCGTGATAGTGTAAAGATGCAGAAGCAATAGTATCTACGTATTGCTTCGTTGCTGCATCTTGTGCAGAAGTTGGATAAGAAACGTTTGTAACACGAGAATTACTTACGTCTATAATACCGTTCGCAGATATTACTAAAATATTTGTAGTCGTAATTGTATCATTTGATAATGTAAAGTCGCCAACTTGAAGTGAAGTAAGACCTGCTATATCAGTTTCTGTTTCTCCAAGATTGATCGGCGTATTACCAATCGTAATCGGATCAGAAGATACTGATATTGTAGTTCCAGAATGAGTTACATTTACACCATCTACGCCAAGTACTGAGAACGTGTGATTATTTGGCGTAAGAGTTCCACTATCGGTAATTACAGTTTTTACTACGGTATCTTCAAGTTCTACATTTCCAGAAGTAACTTCAAAATCATCAGCGCTAAACTGAGACACACCCTTTAATGACGTAGTTGCATCTTCTGCGCTTACTGTGAATACATTCAGCCCGTCATCATAAATTGCAGTGATACCAGAATTTGCGTCTCCTTGTATCAGAACTCCAATAACATCTTGAACTTCTTCTGCAAAGTTTGTAATCTGATCTTTCGTAATCTGAATTGAAACATTAGCAGCAGTAGTAATGCGTCCTTGAAAATCTACTGTAAACGTTGGAACTTGAGAAGCAGAACCAAAACTTCCTGCAATGACACCAGTATCATCAAGATCAATTACGACTTCATTATCATTAAGAGTAGTTGTAATTCCAGAAGCACCGGTAAAAAGCAAATTGTTATTGAGAAGTTCGACTTCATCTATATTACCAGCATCGTCTTCAATTCTCAAGACGCTAGAAACAGAAGCAGTTTCTGCGGATGTAATACGACCCTGTTGGTCTACAGTAAAGATAGAGATCGCGGTATTTGAACCATATGTGCCTGGAGTTACAGCAGTATCATCAAGATCAAAGATAACCTCATTATTCGCAACTGTAGTCGTAATTCCACTATCACCAGTAAATCTGAGGATTTCTGTTTCAAGTACAATGCTTTCACTGCCAGAATCACCAGCTATATCGAGATTTGAAAAGTCTTTGAGCGCATCTATTTCGGTATCTACATATAGTTTTGTAACTGCATCAGAGTTAGCAATTGGAGCTCCGAGGTTTGTAATAATAGAACCGCTAACATCTATTTCTGCACCACCAAGCGTTTGAATTACAAGTGGAACTGTATTTGCAGACACACCTTCTGGAGTCGTATCTGTATTTGCAGAAGAATTTGCGCTAATTGTATTTGCTTCAAAAAACGCAGTAGAAATTATATTGTCTGTAATTGTTACATAAGATATGTTGATCTCATCAATGCGATTATTATCATCAGTGATAATAGCAGAATTTGCTACAGTAATACCGGGTGTGTGATCAAGCTTATCAGTAAAGAACTTACCACCGATTGTACTGATAGAAGGAGCTGTATTACTTACTTCATCGCCAATACCAATATAAAGCTTACCACCAGTACTTTCTTCATAAGAATAAGCAAGTTCACCACTTTCTAGACTTTCTGGTAGATCGGTTATGCCCGATCTTTTGATTTTGATTATTGATGCCATTAGAAGTCCCCGCCATCTATCGTGTGTTCGTCAAGCACATTTGACGCTAAAAAAGTGTCTGTGCCAACATTGTATAGAAGAAGAGAACCCTCAACCTTGCCTCGAGTATCAACATCCAAAAGATTGTCAATTTTTCTGTTTACTCGACCAGATTGGTTTACGAGTACTGTTTGTTTATTTCTTACGTTTAGACCGGTAGCAGCCATTTTATTCTACCTTTGTTATGCTTGATACGACAAAAAGTAGACCCTCTAATATCTTATCTAGAGAGCCTCCTGTTCCTCGCATGAATATGTCATACTGATATTTTCCTGGTTCCAAATTTTTAGTTTGATCTGGATCAATGTAGAGATCAAAAGAATTATCAATTCCTTCGACGAGAGTACAAGTTGCACTAAAAGTAAGGTTTGAAGAATATAATTTTCTTACATCACAGAAAAATGTGTAGCCTGTGGCTAAAAACGGTTCTCCGTCGTCAGAAACTAGTTCGAGATTCACGAAATAATCCGTGCCTTGATCAACATACATATTAGCGCGAGTCGTTGGCATGTTATTTTATACCTTTTTGTTTTTATTTATACGACATGATCATTCAACTTTTTTGTTGACAAATTCTAGTAATGTGTTATAATAGATTTATCTCAATCAAATAATTACAGTAGAATATTCAATTTATACATATCAGCATGAGTATATTCTTGATAGTGAGAACGTAAATGATCAGGAAACGGAATAGTTTCAATACGAGCATTACAAAGAAGAGCAACATCTCTTGCTACAGTAAGGAAGCTACGAGTAGAACCAGTACCAAGATTAAAAATGCCAGACTCATTCTTATTTATCATTTTCAGATGAGTATCTATTACATGGTCTACATGTATAAAGTCTCTTTTGTAGTTTTCTGATCCTTCAAAGACTCGAATGATACCTGTTTCCTTTGCTTGTTTCATAAACTGAGTATATGGACTTGCTTGAGAACCTTTATGATCTTCATGCGGACCATATACATTGAAATAACGAAACCCTTGCCAAATAATCTTTGGATTTTTACTCTTCATATACTCTTCGAAGAAATACTTACTTTGAGCATATAGATTCAAAGGTTGTACTTCAAGATTTTCATGCATCGGACACTTATATTTATTGCCGTACACAGACGCAGAAGAAGACCACTGAAGATTAACTCCATATTTTTCGCATTCTTCGGCAAGTTCGATCGACCAAGCAAGGTTTAGATCCATTACTTTTCTAGCATCCGTTTCAGTTGTAGAACTCAAAGCGCCTAAATGAATTACCCAGTCGTTGCCTTCGATATCTAAATCCCTTGGTCTAAGATCCGGATTATCTATTAGATCGTATGCTTTTACGATCCAATCATTAGGCAAAGATCGAATAAAATTTTGACCTATAAAACCTTCTGCACCTGTAATAAAAACTTTCATTCAAATATCCAATTTGCTTTATCATCAATCCATACATCGTATTGCGGTTTATTCATCCATAGTTCGTGATACTTGCAACCCCATTCGATAAGTTGCTTTTCAGTAAGTTCTCTCCAATCAATTTTAGAAACCGCCCCACGAGCAGTCCAATAAATTATTTCATGGCCTGCATCAAATAACTCATTGATCTTTTGAATGTGTTTTTTCATTGGAGTAGAATTTGGATAGTTGCTAGGCGCGTCTTGAAAGCATATTGTATTGTCTATATCTACTATGTATCTCATTTTTGGCTGTCTCCTGGCATTATGCGATAGTTATCCTCTACAGAATCTGGAGTAGATACTTCTATGATAGTACCTTCCTCGATACATTCTAGCTGATGTGGTAACAAAGGATTATTACGCCACGTATCTCCTTCAACGAGTTCATTTTGATACATTGAAGCATCATCAGTTTCAATATAATGAACGACAAACTTGCCGTCTAACACATACCAAGTCTCATCCTTTTCTCGATGAAAGTGCATAGAGAACTTAGCACCCTTATTGAACTTCATGAGCTTACCACAGTACTTGTCATTAGTAGCCCAGATGAGCTCGTGACCCCAACCCTTTTCAACGTATCCCGATAGTCTTGTCATAATCAATCCTTGTATCAAAAAGAAATTCTAAATTCATCATCGTTTGGGTTATTAGGCATATCCAATGGATGAGGTAGCGGTACGTTTCGTGATAGCTTTGTGTTTTCTTTTGAAGAAGTAAACGTAAGCTCGACTACATCTGGAGTAAAAGTACCATCCTGCCGAATGATGTACGCATAGTTATTTATGTGTACGTGAATGAGTCTTAAATCAAACTTTGAAATGAAGTTCGTCATCTCGTTGAAGTTGTTGTAGTTTGACATTCCATGAAACTCGATAGCAACACCAGTAAACCTATGAGAGTTTTCGATAAGGTCGTGAAGTATCTCGTACTCAGATCCGTCTATGTCACACTTAAGAAAGATACCTTCACGGTTGCACAGAATGTTTCTTATATTGCTCGAACCTATATTCTCTCTATTCAGTTCGTGTCTACCTACAAAGAAATCGTCGTGTTCGTTTTTTATCGTAGAGTCGTACGCTAACACGCTGCACCACTCGTTATGTTCTACGAAGGTCTTTTCGAATGAAACGTCCTCGCCTATTCCAAAGCTTAAAAGATAAAGAGAATTCGTAACATCCTTTTCATTTACTAAGTAACCGCCGTCATTATCCTTACCAAGTCTTATTACGCCTTCACATAGATACGGCATAAAGATCTTTGGTAGATTTACATTCTTCATTGTTCTATCTCCTGTAGAGTAGGAGCATATACTCCTGTATGTTTCACAGTAATAGCCGCGGCCTTCATGGCGAAAATAATCGCTTGTTCCATGTCATCTTTTCTTAGGTACTCAAAAGCAAGAGCTGCAAGGAATGTATCCCCTGCTCCACAGACATCATAAGCGTTTACCTTTGGTGGGTAGTACCAACGATTGTTCCAAGATACCTTATCACCACCGTATGTAACTATTAGATTTTCAGGGAGCGGATGCGACGTTATGTTTTTGTATTCGTGTTGGTTGATCTTTATGATG